>ENA-ORLU01001194-ORLU01001194.1-human-gut-metagenome-genome-assembly--contig:-NODE-1194-length-20377-cov-6.421970_pt1 | contig 20377 bp, 22 predicted proteins | sample MGYA00243009_ERZ508833 | MGnify/ENA primary metagenome ERZ508833 (study PRJEB26277, sample SAMN04329763) | human gut metagenome | biome: human-associated habitat | host: Homo sapiens | place: USA...
GACCATCTATGTCATCACCCCGGAGTACACCACCGGCAGCCAGATCATCCTGCGCGACAATCTGGCCCCCATGGTCAAGGGCAAGCATGTGCTGATCCTGGCTGCTTCCATCACCACCGGCTACACCGTGCAGGCTGCGATCGAGGCGATCAACTACTACGGCGGCACTGTGGCAGGCCTGAGCGCCATCTTCGCCACCGCCACCGAGTGCCTGGGCATCCCGGTCACCTCTATTTTTGACCCCTCCAACCTGCCCGATTATGCCAGCTTCGATTCCCGCGAGTGCCCCATGTGCAAGGCGGGCCAGCATATCGACGCACTGGTCAACAGCTTCGGCTATTCGGCACTGTAAGCCTCCTTGCCCGATCGTTTCATCCACTTCCCGCAGACACAAAGACCCGGCTGTCATCGGCAGCCGGGTCTTTCCCTTATTCTGCTTTTTTCGGGAACACAAACGGGTCGTGCAGGTAGACCAGCACGAGGTACGCCGCCATGAAGCACCAGATGATGGGCTCACAGAGGATGACGGCGTTATAGGCAAACTTCGGGATGAAGAAGAGCACAAATACCACCTTGCCCACCAGCTCGATGACACTGGAGAAGAGGGGCAGGACCTTCTGCCCCAGGCTCTGCAGGGCGTAGCGGGTGGCCAGCAGGACACCCAGCACCGAGTAGAAGGGCGCGTTCCAGCGCAGATACCGTGCGCCGTTTTCCAGCACCACAGACTCGCTGGAGCCGGAGATGAGCCGCACCATCCACTCCGCGCCCAGCTGCATCAGAAAGATCGCCAGCACGGCCACCACCACGCTGTACAGGGCGATCTCCTTCATGCCCTTGCGGACACGCTCCGGCTGGTTTGCGCCGCAGTTCTGGGAAACAAACGTGGAGCATGCCGATGCCATGGCCATGACCGGCATGCTGGTAAAGGAGAACAGCTTCCGGGCGGCGGTGTGACCGGCGATGACCAGCGTGCCCAGACCGTTGATGCCGTACTGTAGCACCACCGAGCCAGCCGAGACGATGCTGCTCATCAGGCCCATGGAGATGCTCTGGCTGAACAGCTCCCAGTAAAGGTGGCTGCCCACCCTGAAATGCTGTTTTTCCGGAAGCAGGATCTTCACTCTGAGGAAGATGTACAGGATGCAGAGCACCACCGAAACGCCCTGCGAGATGACCGTTGCCACAGCCGCTCCCTGCACCCCCATGCCCATTCTTGCAATGAACAGGAGATCCAGCACCACATTCAGGCCCGAGGAGACGAGCAGGAACACCAGCGGCATCACGCTGTTGCCAATGGCGCGCAGCAGGCCCGCGCAGAGGTTATAGGCGAACATGACCAGCACGCCCAGGTCGATGGTCAGGATGTAGCGGTACGCATCGTCCAGGATCTCCGCCGGGGTGTCCAGCATGAGGAGCAGCGGGTGCAGGCCCAGCACACCTGCCAGCGTAATGCAAAGGGAAGCCACCAGACCGATGACCAGTGAGCCTGCCACGGTCTTTTTGAGCAGATCGTGATCCTGTGCCCCGTAGGAGCGCGCTGCAACGATTGCAAGGCCGTTGCCGATGCCAAGGCCAAAACCGACCAGAAGCTCGTAGATCGAGCCGCAGGAGCCAATGGCGGCAAGGGCGGTATCGCCCAGCACATTGCCCACGATCATGGTGTCCACGGTGTTATAGAGCTGCTGGAACAGGTTGGAGATGAAGATGGGCAGCATGAACAGCAGCAGGTTTTTGAAAATGGGCCCGTGCATCAGGTCCACATTCATGCTGAAGGGGGATTTTTTCGCAGTTTGGGTCATAAGGTTCCTCACAGTTTACGGAAAACAACCCTCCCCGGCATTGCGCAGCAAAAACGGAGAGGGTTGTGCTTTATTTTTCTTTTACAGCTCCTGGGTCTCAAAGCCGTGGCCGGTCAGCACCTCCACGCTGGTGAAACCGGCTGCCTTGATGGCGGCGGCAGCTTCCTCAAAGCCGAAGGTCAGGCTGGAAACATCGTGGGAGTCGGAGGTGATGATGACCTTGCCGCCCATCTTGTTCCACTCCTCCAGCATCCATGCACTGGGGTAGAAGTCCTTGCGGTAGCCGCGGTAAACGCCGCCGGTGTTCACTTCCAGCAGGCAGTTGTGCTCTTTGGCTGCGTTCAGAGCCTTGAGGGCAGCGGCCCGGTAGCGGGGAGCTTCTTCATCAAAGAACTCACCCTCGCCGTTCAGCTTCTTGATGAGGTCGATGTGGGCCAGAATGTCCGGTCCCTTGGCGGCAACCTTCTCCACCTCTGCAAAGTAGGCCTCCACCGCGGCCAGCGGGTCACCGTCGAAATCATCAAAGATGCAGTCGTGCAGATCCTGCGGGCGGAAGTCGATCTCGTAGTACTTGCCGGTGTTCTTGCCGTACAGGTGATGGGCCGCACCGATCCAGTAATCGTAGTTCTCGGGCTTGTCCTCGCTCAGGCTGTCCCACTCGATGCCGCAGAGGATGTCCACCTTGCCCTTATACTCTGCCTTGAGCTTTGCAATGGTGGCCTTGTACTGGGCGGTGCGGCTGGGGCTCATGCAGTACTCGCGGTCCCGCTGCGTATAGCTATGGCCGGAGAAGCCCAGGGTCGTCAGGCCCTGTGCACAGGCGGCACTGGCCATTTCCTGCAAGGTATTTTTGCCATCGCACATCGTCGAGTGGCAATGAACACTGGACTTCTTATAATCTGCCATAACTAAATCACTGCATCCTTTCCTGTTTGACCTTGTGGTCAATGACGTGTCGTTTTTCCAGCTCACGGGTGATCTCTTCCACCGTGATGCCTGCCTGCACCATCAGTACCAGCACATGGTAAGCCAGGTCGCTGATCTCATAGATGGTCTCGGCCTTGTCCTCTTTTTCTCCCGCAATGATGACCTCGGTGCACTCCTCGCCCACCTTTTTCAGGATCTTCTCCTTGCCCTTCTCGAACAGGTAGGTGGTGTAGCTGCCTTCCTGAGGATGATCCCTGCGTCCCTGGATGAGTTCGTAAAGCCCCTGCCAGCTGAACTGTTTGAGCTCCGGCGAGACATACACTTCGTTGAAGAAGCAGCTCTCGGCACCGGTATGGCAGGCAGGGCCATCCTTGACCACCTCCACCACCAGTGCGTCCTTGTCGCAGTCTGCAGTGATGGACACCACATGCTGGACATTGCCGCTGGTATCGCCCTTGCGCCAGATCTCCTGACGGCTCCGGCTCCAGAACACCGTACGCCCCTCGGCAATGGTCAGTGCCAGCGTCTCGGCGTTCATGTAGGCAAGGGTGAGCACCTCTTTGGTGTAGTGATCCTGCACGATGGCAGGAATGAGGCCCTTTTCATCAAATTTCAGTTCCATGGTCCATACTCCCTCCCCAAAGGGGATACTTACAGTTTATCCTAAAGTTGCCCGAAACGCAAGAGCTTACAGCCGCATTTCGACACCATTTTCATTCAGATAGGTTTTCAGATCGTGGATGGTCAGCAGTTTCTGGTGGAAAATGCCCGCCGCAAGGCCCGCGTCGATGCCCTTGTGGTGGAACAGCTCAAGGAAATCTTCCTTTTTGCCCGCGCCGCCGCTGGCGATGATGGGCACATTCACCCGGGCAGCGACCGCGTCCAGCATCTCGAGATCGAAGCCGGTGCGGACACCATCGGTGTCAATGCTGTTCAGGCAGATCTCCCCCGCGCCATGCGCCACGCACCAGCTGATCCAGTCCAGCGCGTCCCGGCCGGTATCCTCGCGCCCACCCTTGGCGAACACCCGGAACTGGCCGTTCACCCGCTTCACGTCCGCCGAGAGCACCACGCACTGGTCGCCGTATTTCCGGGCCGCCGCCGGGATGAGGCCGGGGTCCCGCAGAGCGCCCGAGTTGACGCTGACCTTATCGGCACCGCATTTCAGCACCCGGTCAAAATCTTCCAGCGTGTTGATGCCGCCGCCTACGGTCAGCGGGATGAAGATCTCGCTTGCCACCCGGGTCAGGATATCGGTGAACAGAGCACGGCCCTCAAAGCTGGCAGTGATATCGTAGAACACCAGCTCGTCGGCACCGGCAGCGTTGTACATCCGGGCCATCTCCACCGGGTCGGCCACATCCCGGATGCCCTCAAAGTTCGTGCCCTTGACCACCCGGCCATTCCGGACATCCAGACAGGGAATGATGCGTTTTGTGATCATTTTCGTTCCCCTCCGTTTAATTCTGCACCAGTTCTACACAACGTTTCAGATCCAGCGCCCCGGTATACAGGCTCTTGCCCAGGATCGCGGCAGCGGTGCCCATCTTTTGCAGTTCCAACAGCTCGGCTTCCGACGAGATGCCGCCGCTGGCCGTGAAGGCCACGCCCGGCACCTCTGCCGCCAGCTGGCGGTACAGCGCCAGATTCGTGCCCTGCATGGCACCATCATAGGCAATGTCGGTGTAGATGATGGCCGTGCATCCGGCATCTGCCAGCCGCCTGCAGAAGTCCACGCCCTTTTCGGCGCTGACCTCCTTCCACCCATGGATGGCAACAAATCCATCTTTGGCATCCACCCCCACGGCGATCCGTTCGCCGTAGCGCTTCAGCATTCGGGCCGTGAAATCAAAATCCGTCACGGCCACGCTGCCCAGGATGCAGCGACCCACACCCAGAGAAAGGTATTTTTCAATGCGCTCCTCCGTGCGGATGCCGCCGCCCACCTCAATGTACAAGCCCCCCTGCTTTGCCAGCGCGGCAATGGATCCGTAGTTGGAAAGGGTGCCGTCCTTTGCGCCGTCCAGATCCACAACGTGGAGATACCTGGCCCCGGCCTCCACAAACTGCCGGGCCTGTGCGCAGGGGTCCTCCCCGTAAACGGTCATACGGTCATAATCTCCCTGCGTCAGGCGGACAACTTTGCCGCCCCGCAAGTCAATGGCTGGGAATAGATTCATAGTTTCTCCTTTAGCGGCCTTACCCTCTCCGTCTTTGCTTCGCAAATCCGTCAGGCCTTGACTGAGAGGGCGAGCCAGTTTACAATTCTGCAAACGCCTTCAAGATCCGCAGCCCCGTCTCCCCGCTCTTTTCGGGGTGGAACTGGGTGCCGTACACCCTGCCCGCCCTGACCACACCGGTCACGGGGATGGAGTAATCGCTGACAGCAAGTGTACTTTCGGTACAATTTTTGCCGTAGTAGCTGTGGACGTAATAGACATACTCGCCCTCACGGATGTATCGGAAAAGCGGGTCATCCCGTACGATGTGCAGGGCGTTCCAGCCGATCTGCGGCACCTTGAGGGATTTGTCTTTCAGGTCAGGTTCCAGCGGGCAAACCTCGCCTTTGACAAAGCCCAGGCCCCCATGCTCACCGTACTCATAGCTTTTTTCAAAGAGCAGCTGCATTCCCAGGCAGATGCCCAGCAGGGGCTTTTGCGCCGCCTGCTCCCGGATGACCGGCACCAGACCGGTGGCCGAGAGCTTGTCCATGGCATCGCCAAAGGCACCCACCCCCGGCAGGATGAGCCGGTCGGCCTTGCGGATGGTCTGTGCATCGGCGGTCACAACGGCCTCCAGCCCCAGATGCGTCAGGCTGGAGCGCAGGCTGAACAGGTTGCCCACGCCGTAATCGATGATCGCGATCATACCAGCAGTCCTTTCGTGGAGGGGATCTCGTCCCGGTGGGCGGCATCAATGGCGACTGCCGCAGCCAGCGCGTGGCCCGCACCCTTGAAGCAGGCTTCGAGAATGTGGTGGGTATTTTCCCCTGCAAATTGTACAAAGTGGAGCGTAGCGGGCACATTGCGGGCAAAGCCCAGCCAGAACTCCGAGGCACATTCCACATCGAAATCGCCCACCTTTTCGGTCTTGCAGTGGACATCCCAGTTCAGGGTGCACCGGCCCGAAAGGTCTACCGCGCAGAGCACCAGCGCCTCATCCATGGGCAGGTAGAAGCTGCCATACCGCTGGATGCCCCGCATCTCGCCCAGCGCCCGGGCAAAGGCCTGCCCCAGTGCAATGCCGATATCCTCAGCCGTGTGGTGGTAATCCACCTCCACATCCCCGTGGCAGGTGAGCACCAGGTCAAACCGGCCATGGCGGGCAAACAGCTCCAGCATGTGGTTCAGGAACCCACAGCCGGTGTCCACCTCATAGCGGCCCGCACCGTCCAGATTCAGGGTCAGCTCGATCTGGGTCTCGTTGGTGTTGCGTTCCAGTGTCACTTCCCGCATGGGTCATTCCTCCATTATTTTGTCAAGAGTGTTCAGGAAGATCTGCATCTGCTCCGGCGTGCCGATCGTGATGCGCAGCCAGTTTTCAATGCGTGGGGCATCAAAGTGGCGCACCAGAACGCCCTTTTCCTTCAACTTCTTGTACAATTCGCCGCCGTTTTTCTTTTGTGTAGAGGCAAACAGGAAGTTGGAGCGGCTGTCCAGCACCGCAAAGCCCCGGGCTTCCAGCTGCTGTTTTGTCCAGGCCCGGGTGTCCACGATGGCGGCACGGGTCTTTTCAAAATAAACGGTATCTTCCAGCGCGGCCTGCCCTGCCTTCAAGGTCAGGCGGTTGATATTATAGGGGTTCAGGCTGAACTTGACCCGGTTCAGGTCCGCGATGAGGCTGGCGCTGCCCATGGCAAGGCCCAGCCGCGCTCCTGCCAGCTGGCGGGATTTCGAGAAGGTCTGCACCACCAGCAGGTTGTCGTACCGGTCAATGAGCGGCACGCAGCTCTCGCCGCCAAAGTCCACATAGGCCTCATCCACAATGACCACATTGTCAGGGTTCGCTTTCAGGATGCCCTCGATGGCACTGCGGGGCAGGGCCAAGCCGGTGGGGGCGTTGGGGTTTGCGATGACGATGGTCTCGTTCAGGCCGTAGTAATCGGTGGGGTCAAGGGTGAAATCCTCCTTCAGCGGAATGATATGGCTGGGGATATGCATCAGCCCGCACCAGACGCTGTAACAGCCATAGGTGATGTCGGCATAGGCCAGCGGGTGGGTCTCATCGCAGAAGGCCCGCAGGGCGAAGAAAAGGTTCTCGTCACTGCCGTTGCCGGGCATGATCTGATCCGGCTGCAGGCCAAAGTGCACCGCCGCCGTTTTCAGCAGGTCGGTGCAGGCGGGGTCAGAGTAGAGACGGAGCTTTTCCACCTCATGCTCGCTCACCGCCGCCACCACCGCCGGGCTGGGCAGATAGGGGTTTTCGTTGGTGTTCAGCTTGATGTATTGCTGGTCCTGCGGCTGCTCCCCCGGGGTGTAGGGGGTGAGAGATTCCAATTTGGGCGATAGATAACGGCTCATAAATACAGCCCTCCGTATTTGCAAAAAACTTTCCCGCTATGCCAATGGCTCCCCTACTAGGGGAGCTGGCACGCGAAGCGTGACTGAGAGGTTTAATCCGTCTCTTCATATCTTATCGTCACACTCTTCGCATGGGCGTGCAGGCCCTCGCGCTCGGCAAAATCGGCAATGCGGGGTGCCACCTCGCCCAGCGCCTCGCGGGTGTAATAGAGGAAACTGGACTTCTTCACAAAGTCGTCCACACCCAGCGGGCTGGAGAAGCGGGCCGTGCCGCTGGTGGGCAGGGTGTGGTTGGGGCCTGCAAAGTAATCGCCCAGGGCCTCGGGCACATTGCGGCCCAGGAAGATGCTGCCCGCGTTTTTGATCTCGTTCAGCACCCCGAAGGGGTCCTCCACGCAGACCTCCAGATGCTCCGGCGCAATGATATTGCAGGCCTCAATGGCCTTGTGCAGGTCGGTGCAGACGACGATCTTCCCATTGTCGTCCACGCTGGCGCGGGCAATGGCGGCACGGGGCAGCTGGGGGATCTGCACCTCCAGCTCTGCCTGCACAGCCCTGGCCAGCGCCGGACTGTCAGTGACAAGAACAGGGCTGGCCAGCTTGTCGTGCTCGGCCTGGCTCAGCAGATCTGCCGCCACCCAGGCGGGGTTGCAGCCGCCGTCGGCCAGCACCAGGATCTCGCTGGGGCCGGCGATCATATCAATGCCCACCTTGCCGAACACCTTCCGCTTGGCGGTGGCAACGTAGATGTTGCCGGGGCCGACGATCTTGTCCACCGCCGGGATGGTCTGGGTGCCGTAGGCCAGCGCGGCCACGGCCTGTGCACCGCCGGTCTTGAAGATCTTGGTCACACCGGCGGTGGCGGCGGCGGCAAGGATGACCGGATTCACCCTGCCGTCCTTTCCGGCGGGGGTGGTCATCACGATCTCCGACACGCCCGCGACCTTGGCCGGGATGACATCCATCAGCACGGTAGAGGGATAGGCCGCCGTGCCGCCGGGCACATACACACCCGCCTTTTCAATGGGGGTATATTTCTGGCCCAGCACGATGCCGGGCTTCTCGTTGATCACAAAGTTCTTGTGCACCTGCTGGCGGTGGAAGCGCTCAATGTTGGCGGCAGCCTCCCGCAGGGTCTCAAGGAAATAGGGGTCCATATTGGCAAAGGCCTCATCGATCTCCGCCTGCGTCACCTGCAGGTCGTCGATCTTTGCCCCGTCAAATTTCAGCGCGTACTCCTTCAGCGCCTCATCGCCCCGGGCGCGGACCTCGGCAATGATGCCGTCCACCACATCCTCCACGTTTTTCTCCGCGCGGATGTCCCGGTTCAGGATCTCCTCGGGCCTGAGCTCATCAAAATTATACAGCTTGATCATTTTGTTTCCTCCTGCAAGGTCTTGCGCAGCGCTTCCAGCATGGCATCCATCTCGTTGTGCTTGAACTGGTAGCTGGCCTTATTGGCAATGAACCGGGCCGAGATGGGCATGAACTCGGTGACCACCCGCAGACCGTTCTCCCGCAGGGTGGTGCCGGTCTCCACGATATCCACAATGACATCGGAAAGGCCCAGAATGGGGGCCAGCTCAATGGAGCCATTCAGCTTGATGATATCGATATCCCGCCCGATGGACGCATAGTAGCTCTTTGCAATGTTGACGAATTTGGTCGCCACCCGCACCGGGCGGCTGGGATCATCCTTGTAATCCGCCGGGGCAGCCACGCACATCCGGCACCTGCCAAGGCCGGTATCCAGCAGCTCGTAGACATCGGCAGAGGCTTCGGTGAGGATATCCTTGCCCACGATGCCCACATCTGCCGCGCCGTGCTCAACGTAGATGGCCACATCGCTGGGCTTGACAAGGAAGTAGCGGATGCCCGCTGCAGGGTTCTCCACCACCAGCTTTCGGGTGGCGTTGTAGTCCTCGGTGCAGCCGTAGCCGATGCGGGCCAGCAGGTCATACATCCTGTCGCCCAGACGGCCCTTGGGCAGGGCCACATTCAGCATGACCCGGTCCGTGCTGTTCCTCTGCACCGGCGGGGTGGGGGCGCTCAGGCGATCAAGCTCGTCCAGATAGACCGCAAAGCCGATGGCCCCGGCCCCGGGGGTGAACTTCTGCATCAGCAGGTCGTAGCGGCCGCCCTTGAGCAGGGGCCGCGGCAGGCCCTGCAGGTAGCCCTGAAAGACCAGCCCGTTGTAGTATTCCATCTCACCGGCAAGGCTCAGGTCAAGGCGGACCGCCCCACCGGAGGCCTCCAGCGTTTTGGCCAGTGCCCGCAGCTCAGCGGCGGCGGCGCGCATCCGGTCGTTGCGGCAGGCCCTCTCTGCCTTTGCCAGCGTCTCCTCGCAGCTGCCGGAAAGCTCCAGCAGGCCGGTCAGGGCATCGGCCCCGGCGGCATCCAGCCCGGCGGCCTGCGCGGCGCGGCGCAGCTCGTGTGCATTCTTTTCCCGCAGCTTTTCCAGCAGGCCGGGGCGGGCATTCTCCGGCACGCCCAGTGCGTCGAACAGGCCGAACAAATAGCCCATGTGGCTGACTTCCAGCACCCACGCGGCCCCCAGCTGGGCCAGGCTCTGCGCTGCCAGCCGGACCGCCTGCTGCACCTGTGCTTCCCCCACCGCGCCCAGCATCTCAAGGCCCATCTGGGAGATCTCCTGGAAGGTGTGGCTTTCTGCCGAGGGGCGGTAGACGTTCTCATGGTAGTAATATCGCAGGGTCTCGCCGGGGGCGGGCTGGGCCGTCTTGGCGATGGACAGGGTCACGTCCGGCTTGAGCGCCAGCAGACGGCCATCCAGGTCGGTGAAGGTGATGACCTGCTCCGAGGACAAAAAGCTCCGGTTCTCCTGATAAAGCCCGTACTCCTCAAAACGGCCCATGTGATATTTGCGGCAGCCCGCCGCCTCATACAGCGCCCGCAGCGCAAAGGAGGCCCGCTCCTTGGGCTGCAAACTGTCCAGACTGAATTCCATCTCGATCTCCTCGTTCCCTCTCTGCGTAATTCCCACTTCTTTTGTTTATTTTACTTTATCAAGATAAAGTTGTAAAGTACGAAAGTGACGGCTTTTCAGCCCTATCTTACCGTTTTTCTGTGCGTTTGTACAGAAAGGCGAAATCATTTCACCCCAGCGCCAAAACAGATGATGGAGAGCGAAAACCGGGGATAAAAAAGGCCGGGCCAGTCTCCTGCATTGGAAACCGACCCGGCATCTTTCTTATTTTGCAAGCTTCAGATTCTGCGGCTCTTTGGGTGTGAACACAAGCTTCAGGTCCATTCCCATTCCGTCTGCCAGACGCTTCAGCAGCTTCAAAGATGGGTTGCGTGTTCCATTTTCCAGCTTGCTGATATCCGCCTGATTGATGCCGGTGCGTTCGGCCAGCTCCTTCTGGGTCAGGTTCTGAGAAATGCGTGCATCTGCCATCGCCCGGATGATATCCATTTCCGGCTGGTTTTCTTCCCACTCCTTGCGGAACTCCTCATTTTTCAGCTGTTCATTCAAATACAGATCCAGTGTTTTCATCTGATTCTCCCTCTCTTTCCAAAAAATCTTTCCGATACTGTTTTGCCCGTTCAATTTCACTCTTGGGTGTTTTCTGGGTCTTTTTGATAAAGCCGTTCGTCAGAATGATCCTTCCCCCATAATAGAAGAAATACATGACCCGCGAAATATCCGTTCCAACTTTTCCGCGGATCTCAAAAATCCCATCATCCAGATGCTTGCTGTATGGCTCCCTCAGACGGTTTCCCTGTTCCTGTAAAACCTTCAGGGTCATTACCAGCTTGCTCCGCATTTTGATATCCAGTTCATCCAAAAAATCTTCCGCAGGGCGCTGGCCATCTCTTGTTTCATAAAATTCCACCACGAACGGTCCCATTTCAAAATCCTCCCTACACTTTTCCCCTTTCAGTATATGGCAGATATGCCATATTGTCAAGTGCAAAAAGGCCGCCGCCCATTCGAAAACAGGCAGCGGCCATACAGCTCGTTTTTTCTTTTAGCCCAGCAGCGCCAGCACACCGGCCTTGGGGCGGGCACCCACAGCCTGATTGGCCAGCTTGCCGTCGCGGAACACCAGCAGGGTGGGGATGCTCATCACGCCGAACTGGGAGGCCAGCTCGGGCTGTTCATCCACATTGACCTTGCCCACCTTGACATCGGTGCGCTCCTCGGCCACCTCGTCCACGATGGGGCTCAGCATCCGGCAGGGGCCGCACCAGGTGGCCCAGAAGTCCAGCAGAACAGGCTTTGTGCTGTGCAGCACCTCGGCTTCAAAATTTTCTTTGGTAATGGTAACAACAGCCATATTGGTTCCCTCCATTTTTTATCCGCACCCTCTGCGGGGGCGGTCAGTTCCCTCAAAAGAAGGAGTGATTCTTACTTATGGCTCTAGTATACCCCAAACGACAGGATTTTTCCAGAAACAATCTGTGAACAAAAAAGGCGGCGGCCCGCCCGCTTGGGGAGAGCCGCCGCCCTGTGTTGTTCTTTGGAGTTCTCCGGGCTGTCTGGTCAGAACGATCAGGCCGTGACCCAGGCGATCGCGGTAACGGGCCACCAGCCGGTCAGGTTCAGAGCGGTGTAAACGCCAACGATCGCATTGCCGATGGACTTACCCATGTAATCGGCAGCGGCATTGATGCCCTTTGCTGCCAGATCGGTGATATTCTCGCCGTTCTTCTTGTTGTTCTTGATCCAGGTACGGGTCTGATCCAGACCCCAGATCAGGTTTGCAACAGAAATGACTGCGCCAATCGTCCAACCCACAGCAAACGGAGCGGTAAAACCGTCGCCGCCGCTGGTATAGGTCATTTCTTCTTCGTTCATCACGTTGTAGTTCGCGGGCAGCATGAGCTTCTTTTCCATAATAATACTCCTTTACAAAAAGCATTTATTGCACGGTGCAGCATACACCGCAAGTTACAGAAAACAGACCCGGTATCCCACTTTCCCGGCTTACAGGATCAGCAGAACAGCGCTCAGGGGAGCCAGAGCCACCACCATGGTGCTGGAAACGGCATCCCGGACAAAGTTGGCTGCGGACTTGGACATATCCTCGCCGACAGCATCTGCGGCACGGCCCAGAACGGTGAAGAGGTTGCCCTCACGGTTGCTCTTCTTGTTCAGCCAGTCCTTGGAAGCGGAAATGCCCCAGATATAGCTGGCACCCAGCACCACAGCACCCACGACCGTAGCGGCAGTGGTTGCAAATCCGCCAATATCGGAACCGCCCTGGGTATAGGTCATCTCTTCTTCGGAAAGCACTGCGTATTCAGCAGGCAGACTCATGTTCTTGTTCATAGGTCTCATACTCCTTTTTTGAGCAGCTTGAACCGATGGTGTTCTTTCCCAATTTACCATCTGGTTTCCAGCCTTATATTACTACATCACACAGTTTCATGCAATGGATTTTGTGAAAAACCATCAAAAATCGGAAAGTCGCATGAAAAAACAAACGAAAGTTTGGTGAAAAGCACTGCAATAATTTTCCACTCAGCCTGCCACGCCCGCACGGTAGAGATACGGGTCGGTGGTAAAGCTGGCATAGCTGTACAGCACAAGGATCTGGTCGTAGTCGTTGGCCGCAATGAGCTGGTCCAGCCCATAGTTATAGTTGCGGAAATCCACCACGTCGATGGCCGCATAGTTGGCTGTCAGGTAGGGCACAAAGCTGTTGGCATAGCTGTCCTTAATGACCAGGATCTTCCCCTCGCCGTCACCCTCCACCCGGCTCAGGCCGTTGTTGCCGTGCAGGAACATGGCGTACTTATCATACACCTCCAGCTTGTCCAGATCGTACAGGCCGGTGGTGGTGCCCTCGGTGGGCTGGCCCGGGCCGGTGACGTTCCAGACCGTCAGGCTGTTCTGCAGGTCGTACCAGGTAATGGTGTCGGGTTCGGCGTTCCAGGTGCGGGCCTTGGAGTAGTGGGTGCCGTAGAAGTCCTCACAGGTCTCGGCCGTGTGGGCATCCCGGTCAAAGGGGGTCAGGCCCAGCGTCTCACAGAACTGCTGGTAGGCGTAATAGGCCCCCAGCGTCGTCCAGTGGTGGTCGGTGCGGTAGTAGAGGTATTCCCCTTTGTGCTCCGTCAGGGCGGGCAGGACATCAATGAACCGCCCGTAGGCCTCCCCCTGTGCGGCAACGCCTTCCAGAATGCCCTTCTCATCGATCTGGGGTGCCCCCGCCGGGACATTCTCAGGGTAGACCACCGAGGCCGACGGCACCAGCATGAGGTTCACCCTGCCCGGGTAGCGCTGGGCAAGGCTCTGGACGGCGGCAAGGTTCTTGGCCATCCCCTTTTCCTCATTTTTCAGGATGCTGTAATGCCGGGCGAACATCATGTGCTCCCGGCCCAGCAGGATGCCGCCGCTCTGGGTCTTTTGGAAGAGGGTGGTCTCCGCCGCGCTCTGCAGGCTGATCCACTGGTCGCGGCCAAACACCTGATCCTTGACGTATCGGGTGTAGCTGGTGAAGTAGTTGTTCAGCCCGTCGGCGGAAACGGCGGTCAGCCTGGGCCGCTGGGTCAGGGTGGTGTTTTCCAGTTCACTGTACGCGCGGTCGGGCGTGGCCATATCCAGCACGAACAGCCCGATAAAGAACAGCCCGAAGGCCACCAGCACCGGATACCGGAACAAAGAGGGATTTTTCTTTGTATGCTTGTCCATTCAGGTCCCCTCCTCAGAAGTTGAAATACAGGAACGGGCTGTTGGTGCTGCCCACCACATACGCCGTGGAGAGCACCAGCAGCACCAGCACCGCAGCCACACGGGTCACGGTGTGTTTGCGCAGGGCGTTCCAGATCTTCTCAATGAGCGGGGTGCAGCACAGGATGCTGACCGCCAGCAGCACGCCGTAGTTGCGCAGGAAGTAGACCGGAGACGCACCGCCCGAAGGGAGGAAGAGCTTGCGGAACAGCAGCCCGAAGCCCACCCCGGCCTCGTTGCCCACAAACATGGCCCAGCCCACCACCACAAGGAACATGGTGTAGATGTGGGGCCAGATCCTGCCTTTTTCCAGATACTTGAGCAAAAACAGCTTTTCAAGGGCCAGCAAAACAAAGTAGTACAGGCCCCAGCAGATAAAGTTCCAGTCTGCACCGTGCCAGATGCCGGTGAGCAGCTCCACCACGAACAGGTTGAAGATCTGCCGCTTCAGGCCCTTGCGGTTGCCGCCCAGCGGGATATAGACATACTCGCGGAACCAGCCGGAAAGGGTCATGTGCCAGCGCCGCCAGAACTCGGTGATGGAGCGGGAGATATAGGGGAAGTTGAAGTTCTGGGGGAAATCGAAGCCCAGCATCTTGCCCATACCGATGGCCATCATGGAGTAACCGGAAAAATCAAAGTAGAGCTGGAGCGAGTAGGCGATGACACCCAGCCAGACCAGCGGCGTGGACGCATTGGCAAGGCCCACAAAGGTAGTGGAAGGGCTGTCGGCAATGCCGATGATATCCGTCCAGAGCGCGCCGACGGCATCCGCCAGCAGGACCTTTTTTGCCAGACCGAAGGTGAACAGGGTCATGCCTTCCTCGATCTGCTGCAAGCTGTAACGATGCTTGTAGACATGCAGCTGGGCCGAGACATCCCGATACTTGACGATGGGGCCCGCGATGAGCTGGGGGAACATGACAACATAAGCGCCGAAGTCGATGATGTTGTGCTCAGTCTTTACCTCCCGGCGGTAGACATCAATGGTGTAGGAAAGAGTCTGGAAGGTATAAAAGCTGATGCCCAGCGGCAGGACGCTGATGCCCTGAATGGCCGCAAATCCGGTGCCCAGCAGGCTGTTGATGCTGCGCAGGACAAAGTTTGCGTACTTGAAGTAGAACAGCATCCCCAGGCTGGCTGCAAGGGCGACCAGCAGCAGCACCTTGCGCACGCCGGGCTTTGCGTCAAACGCTTCCAGCCCCAGGCCGCAGAGATAGTTGATGAGGATCAGGGCCAGCATGACCGGGAAGAACCGGACCTCACCCCAGCAGTAGAACACCAGGCTGCACACAAAGAGCACCGTATTCTTGAGCTTTGCGGGCGCAAGGTAATACAGCGCCAGCGTGATGGGAAGAAACCGGAACAGAAAGATGATGGTGCTGAAAACCAAGGCTTCGACCTCCTTTTAAAAAAAGAGCTGCTGCAAATGCCCTCTCACACTCGCTGCGCTCGTCAGCTCTCCCTTTGGGAGAGGCGGCAGTGCGGAGCATTGACGGAGAGGGCCTGCAGCAGCCCCATTCAGTTTTATTTTACTCTCCCAGTGCGCTGTCCACCGCGCTGTCCAGATCGGCAGTGCACTCGTTGGAAGCGATGACCATGACCACGGTGTTGTCCTTGAAGGCGATCACGGCGTTCTCCACATTTTCCTGGGCCTGTGCGAACTCAGCGTAGTTGCCGTAGAACGCCACCTGATCCTGCTGGTAAGCAGTCAGCTGGTTTGCAACCTCCTCAGCCTTGCCGTCAGCAGCTTCCACGACCAGCACCATACCGGCATCGCCGTTGTCGTTGCTCTTCACGCCCTTGTAGCTCACCACATCCTCAGCAGGCAGGTTGAAATCGTACTCAATGTTCATGGCAGCGATCTCAAACTGGTTGGAGATGGGGTTGGCATCCAGCAGGGTCTCGAACGGTGCGTTCAGGGCATCGGTGCTGTTGTCCTCGCCCAGCGGGATGCTGGAAGCCTGGCTCAGCACAGTGGAGGCAGGCTCAGAGGACGCGGCAGAAGAAGCGGTAGAACCGGAAGAAGAACCGCAGCCGGCCAGCAGAGCACAGCTCAGGGCCAGAGAAGCAGCGGTCAGAATGATTTTAGCACGAAGTTTCATGGATTATTCCCTCTTTTATCTATTTTACACCGGTTCGCCCACGCGGAAGAGTTTCCGACAACGAACCATTGTTATCTTACCATATCAAAGCCCGAATTGCAAACGGCAGGCAGAAGATTTTACGGTTTCTTCACCAGCGCTTTGCCGCTCAGCCCGCAATCTGCTGCAGGGCGGCGATATAGTCCTCAAAGCACAGGCCGCTGGCGTTGATCTTTGCGGCATTTTCCACGCCCACATAGCGCCAGTGCCAGGGCTCGTAGGTGATCTCGGTCTTCTCCTCGGCCCCCTTGGGGTAGCGCAGGATGAACCCGTACTCCCCGGCGTGCTGGCAGAGCCAGCGGAAAGCGGCCGTGTTCTCAAAGCCCTCGTCCAGGCCGGTGTGCTCGGGGCTGTTCAGGTCTGCGGCCAGACCGCAGTTGTGCTCGGAGTAGCCCGGCGGGTTGACGATGGCGGCGGCCATTTCCTTCGCCTTGGCATCGTCATAGCCCTGCTGCTTATAATAGTTGGTCTTTTTCTCGTAGAGATTGGTCTGGTAGGACACGCTGCGGTAGCCGCTCTGCATCCAGACGGTCACGTTCTCCGCAGCAGCAGCCTTCTGCAGCTCCAGAAAGGCATTGCAGGCCACGGTCTGCAGGGTCTTGTTCACTGCGGTCTTGGAGCCGCACTCGGCGGTCTCAAAGGTGTAGTTTTCCGGCATCTTATTGGTGTGGTTCACAAGGATCATCAGCGGGTCGGCCAGCATGGCCTTCGCCTCGGCGGCGGTCAGGCCCAGCAGGTTGTCCCGGCTCTCCACACTCTCGGCGGCGGCTCCGCTCACGGCACTGCTCTCCGTCTTGCTGCTCGGCGCAGCCAACGGCAGACTGCTGGCCGCACTATTGGCGGCGCTCCCGGCGGCATCTGCCGTGGGCACCGGGGCCTTGCGGTGGGAAAGCAGGAAGGACACACCGCCCACGGCCACGCAGACCACAAGGGTCAGCCCGGCGATGCGGCGGATGGCGCGGTTGCGTCGCCGCCGCCGGATCTCTGCCCGGGTCAGGCGGCGGCGGTGGATGGGTTGCTGCTGATTCATAAGAGACCTTCTTTCTCGGTTCGTTTTCTGTATATTATGTTTCTCCGGGGGCATCCTAAGCCCGAGGTGACAGCCATGAAGATGACAGCGGAAGAATACGCACGGCGGGTAAAACAGGTCGGCCCCCGCTCCCCTCTGGGCTCCGACTGCCTGTGGGCCTTCTGCGTGGGCGGCGGCATCTGCCTGCTGGGCGAGGTGCTGCGCGGGTGGTATCTTGGCATGGGGCTGGAAGCCCAGCTTGCCGGTACCCTGACCAGCTGCACCCTCATCGTACTGTCGGCCCTGCTGACCACGCTGGGGCTTTACCAGAAGCTTGCCGCCAAAGCTGGGGCAGGCTCGCTGGTGCCCATCACGGGCTTTGCCAACGCCGTGGTCAGCGCCGCCATCGAGTTCAAGCCCGAGGGCAGGGTCTGCGGCACCGGAGCCAAGATGTTCACCATTGCAGGGCCGGTCATCGTGTACGGCACGCTGGCCGCTGTGGTCTACGGTGGGGTGCTCTGGCTGCTGGGCGGCTGACCACTCTGTCTACAATACGCCTGCCGGGATGCAAAAATTGCAGTTTTCCGGCAGAGCGGATGGAGCAGAATATCGCACGAGCGCTATTATAGCACAAATCCCAAAGAAAAACAGCCCTGAAAGGGGGATTTTTTCATGGCGACCCGCCGGGGTGACACCCTGATCTTCCCAAAACCGCCTGTCATCGCCGCACACGCCTGCATCGGCGGCAAAAAGGAGGGCGAAAGCCCGCTGGCGGCAGAGTTCGATGAGCTGCACAGCGACAACCGCCTCGGGCAGGCCAGCTGGGAGGCCGCTGAAACGCAGCTGCAATTGCAGACGGCGCGGCTCTGCCTGAAAAAAGCCCACGCCACCGAAAAGGATGTGAGCCTCCTGCTGGCCGGAGACCTGCAGGCCCAGTGCACGGCTTCGGGCTATGCGGCCCGGGCGCTGGGCCTGCCCTTTGCGGGGCTGTTCGGGGCCTGCAGCACCATGGCCGAGGCGCTGGGTGTTGGGGCCTGCCTGTGCAGCGCCGGAATGGCAGACGGCCTGCTGGCCATGACCTCCAGCCACTTCTGCACCGCCGAGCGACAGTTCCGCACCCCGCTTTCCTACGGAGCCGTGCGCACCCCCACCGCCCAGTGGACTGCCACGGCGGCAGGGGCCTGCCTGCTCCGCCCCGCCGGGCAGGGGGTTGGCATCCGGGCCGTGACCTTTGGCCGGGTGCAGGATCTGGGCATCCGGGACATCAACAACATGGGGGCCGCCATGGCTCCTGCTGCGGCGGCAACGCTCCTGCGCTACCTCACCGATACCAACACCCAGCCGCAGGAGTTCGATGCCATCTGCACCGGCGACCTGGGCCATGTGGGCAGTCAGCTGTTCCGGGAGCTGCTGGCCGCCGAGGGCCTGCTCCTCAAGAACCATATAGACTGCGGTTCCCTCCTCTATGATGCCGAGGGCCAGTCGGTGCACAGCGGTGCTTCTGGGCCGGGGTGCTGTGCAGCAGTGCTCTGCGGGCATCTCCTGCCCCGGCTGGAGCGGCGGGGCCAGCGCCGGGTTCTCTTTCTGGCAACAGGCGCGTTGATGAGCCAGACCACCTTTTTGCAGAAGGAGAGCATCCCCGCCATCTCGCACCTGGTGGAGCTTGCTGCCCCGGAGGAACAGACCGGAGGGAACACATGAACTATTTCTGGGCATTCGTTACAGGCGGGGCCATCTGCGTGGTGGGCCAGCTCTTTCTCGACCTGACCGCCCTGACCCCCGCCCGCATCCTGACAGGCTACGTGGTGGCGGGCGTGGTGCTTTCGGCCCTTGGGTGGTATGCGCCGCTGGCCGAGTTTGCAGGCTGCGGTGCCACCGTTCCCCTGCTGGGCTTCGGGCATCTGCTTGCCAAAGGCGTGCGCACCGCCCTTGCCGAAGAGGGAGCCATCGGCATCCTGACCGGCGGACTGACCGCCGCGGCTGCAGGCATCACCACCAGCCTTGTCTGCGGCGTGGTCTGTTCGCTGGTGGGCCGCAGCCACGACCAGAACTGAAGCAAAACTCTTCCTGGGACGATACACTTTTTTCGTGTATCGTCCTTTTCTGCGCCGATTCGTGCCCTCTGCATGGTACACTTTTCCAGAAAAGGAGATGATAGTCATGCGTGAGACTCTTGCAACGATCTTATGGGAGGGCTGGACAGCCCTCGTGCTCTGCGCGGCGGCGGTGTTCCTGCCGGGCTGCGCGGCGCTGAACGGGCCGGTTTTCCGTCTGCTTGCGGGGCTTGCGATGAGCCTTGCGGCCTTCTGGTGCGAGGTGCGGCGCTGGCGGCTGACCGCGCTGTTTTTCCTCGTCAGCGGGGCGCTCGCGGGACTGCTGCTTGCCGTCGGGCTTGCGCTCGGCTCACCGGGGAAGCTCCTCGGGCGGGTGTATTATGCCCGCGTCAGCTGGCCGGTGCTGCTGGGCTCCGCCATAGGCTTTGGGCTGCTGCTGCACCTGGTGTTCCGCCAGGGGGCGCGGCATGAAGGAGGAGAATTGATGGATGTGACCGTTTCCCTACAGGGCCGGCGGCTGCGGCTGCGGGCCCTGCACGACACCGGGAATACCCTCCGGGACCCCGTCAGCGGCCAGCCGGTGCTGGTGCTGGAGCAGGGGGCCCTGGGGGAGCTGTGGCCGCCCCAGGCGGCAGAGATCATCGCCATGGACCTGCCGCCGGAGGAAAAGATGGCCAGGCTCCACCGGTTGGATGGCGGCTGCCGGTGGAGTCTGCTGCCCTTCTGCGCCGTGGGCACGGCGGCAGGGCTGCTGCTGGCTGTCCGCAGCGACTATGTAAAGGTAGGCGGCATTACATATCCCCGGGTGCTGCTGGCCCTGACCCCTGGCCCCGTCAGCGACGGCGGGGGCTATCAGGCCCTGTGGGGCGGAAGAAAGGAGCGGCGTCATGGAACTGCTGCGGAGGCTTCTGCGGTGGCTGAACGGCCGGCCGGATAAGGTCATGTACATCGGCGGCAGCGACACGCTGCCGCCGCCGCTGCCCCGGCAGGAGGAGGCGGAGTGGATCGCCCGCCTGGAGCGGGGGGAGCTGCTGGCCCGTCAGACCCTCATCGAGCGAAACCTGCGGCTGGTGGTGTACATCGCCCGCCGGTTTGAGAACACCGGCATCAACATCGAGGACCTGATCTCCATCGGAACCATCGGCCTCATCAAGGCCATCAACACCTTTCGGGCCGACAAGAACATCAAGCTGGCCACCTACGCCTCCCGCTGCATCGAGAATGAGATCC
>ENA-ORLU01001198-ORLU01001198.1-human-gut-metagenome-genome-assembly--contig:-NODE-1198-length-20336-cov-6.777136_pt1 | contig 20336 bp, 18 predicted proteins | sample MGYA00243009_ERZ508833 | MGnify/ENA primary metagenome ERZ508833 (study PRJEB26277, sample SAMN04329763) | human gut metagenome | biome: human-associated habitat | host: Homo sapiens | place: USA...
GGGCACGGCGCTGACCCAGGAGCAGATACGTCTGCTGAGCCGCTTCACCAAGGAGCTGGTGCTGTGCTATGACAACGATGGCGCGGGCCGGATGGCCACGGACCGGGCGCTGGAGCTGCTGCAGAACAGCGAGTTCACCGTGAAGGTCCTGCGTCTGCCGCAACGATTGGTGGATGGACATTATGTAAAGCAGGATGCCGACGACTTTATCAAATACCAGGGTAGGGACGCGTTTGAGCAGCTGCTTTCCGGAAGTGCAAACGGCATTGAATTCACGATGTCTGAGATCGCGTCCAAGTATGATCTGAAGGACGACAAGGGCCGTATCGCCTACGCGGGGGAGATTGCTGAAACGTTATGTAAACTAAATGACCCCGTGGAACGGGAGGTATATACCACCCGGGCCGCCGAGGCGGCGTCCCTGCCGGCGGAGGCCATGCGGATGGAGGTCCAGCGGGCCGCCAAGCGGGTGCAGGCCAAGGCACGGAAGGCGCAGGAGCGTCAGGAGATGAACCCAATATCGGCCCTGCAGCCCGCGGACCGCAGCATCCGCTATCAGAATGTACGCAGCGCGCTGGCGGAGGAGGGCGTTATCCGTCTGCTGATGCAGGACGAGAGCCTGTTCCCGCCGGAAATGCCGGTGCAACCGGAGGAATTCTCTTCGCCGCTGCTGGGGCGCATCTACGGTGAGCTGTGGCAGCGGCGGGGGCACGCGAGCATGGCGGCGCTGGCCGCGGTGCTGACATCGGAGGAGATGAACCACCTGACGGCGCTGCTGCAAAAACCGGAATCCGCAGCCAACGCGCCGCAGGCGCTGGCGGATTACATACGCATCATTCGGGAAGAACACACCAAGCGCACCGGCGGCATGGATCCGCTGGCGGCGGCGATGGAGACGTATAAAGATAAAAAAGGTTACGGAGGAAAGCGAACATGACCGAAGAAAAGTACACCGCGGAGCAGTTGGAGCAGATGGCGGACCAGCTTTTGCAGGAGAACGCGCCGGCGCAGGACAAACCAGCCAAGGGCGGCCTGGACGAAAAGACCATCGCGTCCCTGCCGGCGGCCGCGCTGCTGAACGGCAACGAGAAGCTGCGCGACCTGTTTACCAAGGGTAAGAAGAAGGGCAAGCTGGATGCCGGTGAGTTGTCCGACGTGCTGGACGAGCTGGACCTGGAGAGCGAGCAGATGGACTCCATCTACGACTCTCTGGAGCAGTTGGGCATCGAGGTAGGCAGCGAGGATTTCCTGGCCGACCTGCCCGATGAGGATGGCGAGCCCGCTATGGATGAGATCGCCGAGATCGAGGAGGAGGAGCTGGTCGACCCCAACACGCTGGTGGACAGCTTCAACATTGACGATCCCGTGCGTATGTACCTGAAGGAGATCGGCAAGGTGCCCCTGCTGACTGCCGATCAGGAGGTGGAGCTGGCCACCGTTATGTCCGCCGGCCGCGAGGCCGAGGCGCGTGTGGCGCAGGCCGAGGCGGACGGCGAGACCATCCCTGAGGCGGAGATGGCCGAGCTGAAAAAGCAGATCAAGGCCGGCGAGAAGGCCAAGCAGCAGCTGGCCGAGGCCAATCTGCGTCTGGTGGTGTCCATCGCCAAGCGCTATGTGGGCCGCGGTATGCTGTTCCTGGACCTGATCCAGGAGGGCAATCTGGGCCTGATCAAGGCCGTGGAGAAGTTCGACTACACCAAGGGCTATAAGTTCTCCACCTACGCCACCTGGTGGATCCGTCAGGCCATCACCCGCGCCATCGCCGATCAGGCCCGCACCATCCGCATCCCGGTGCATATGGTGGAGACCATCAACCGGATGCGTCAGGCCACCAACCAGCTGGTCTACCAGAACGGCCACGAGCCGACCCCGGAGGAGCTGGCAAAGGCAATGGATATGAGCGTCGAGCGCGTCCGCGAGATCCAGCGGATGGCGCAGGAGCCTGCCAGCCTGGAAAGCCCCGTGGGCGAGGAGGAGGATTCCTCTCTGGGCGATTTCGTCGCCGACGAGAACGCCGAGGCCCCCGGCAAGGCCGCAGACCGCGCCATGGTGGCCCAGCAGATCAATCAGGCCCTCAAGAGCCTGACCCCTCGTGAAGAGAAGGTCATCCGTCTCCGCTTCGGTCTGGACGATGGCCGTCCCCGCACGCTGGAAGAGGTGGGCCGCGATTTCGGCGTCACCCGTGAGCGTGTCCGCCAGATCGAGGCAAAGGCCATCCGCAAGCTGCACAGCCGCAAGTGCCTTGCCCTGCTGAACGGCCTCATCGAGTGATCGTTTTTCAACCATACGAACGGCTGCCGTGGAAAACGGCAGCCGTTTTTTGATGCCCGGGCGGGAAAATGTGAAAAAAGACAGATTTTTTGCAAAAACCTCTTGCAATGCGGCAGAGTTTATGGTATTATAATTGAGCTGTGATTGTGCTGCTATAGCTCAGTTGGTAGAGCGCATCCTTGGTAAGGATGAGGTCTCCAGTTCGAATCTGGATAGCAGCTCCAGCTCAAACCGCCTTGATGGGAAACCGTCAGGGCGGTTTTTTGCATCCATCGCTCTGCCGTCTGCAGCAGCGCAAGCCTGGCAGCCCCAGTCAGGGGAGCTGGCGCGGAGCGCCTGAGAGGCCCATCAAACAACAAAGCCGCAGGCCTGTTGAGGGCTTGCGGCTTTGCTGTTATGGGAAAGAGGTAAAAGTGTCTGTAAAATGTCGGTTTAAATTAGAAGTCGACCTCAGTGTCGTAGTAGCAGCACTTGAGCAGCTTCTCCATCTCCTCCTGGCTGGGCTGGCGGGGATTGGAGCCGGTGCAGGCATCGCCGATAGCGTTCTTTGCGATCTCGGGCAGGCGCTCCAGGAACACTTCCTCGGGAACAAAGCCCTGCTCGGTGGGGTAGGAATCGGGGCCGTAGTTCTTGATGCAGTGGGGGATGTTCAGCGCATCGTTCATGCCGCGCAGGTGCTCGATGAGCAGCTTGACCTTCTCGTCGTCGTTGGAACCGCCCAACTTCATCTCGTCAGCGATGACACCATAGCGCTTCTTGGCCTCGGGGTCCTTGGCGTTGAAGGCGATGACCTTGGGCAGATACATGGCGTTGGCAGCACCGTGGATGATGTGTGCGCCGTAGTCGGCAAAGGCAGCACCGGTCTTGTGTGCCATGGAGTGGACGATGCCCAGCAGAGCATTGGAGAATGCCATACCGGCCAGGCACTGTGCATTGTGCATGGAATCGCGCTTGGACATATCGCCGTTGTAGCTGTCCACCAGATCGCCCTGGATCATCCGGATGGCGAAGATGGCCAGCGGGTCGGTGTAGTCGCAGTGGGCGGTGGAAACATAAGCCTCGATGGCGTGGGTCATTGCATCCATACCGGTGTGGGCAACCAGCTTCTTGGGCATGGTCTCGGCCAGATCGGGATCGACGATGGCGACATCGGGGGTGATCTCAAAGTCAGCGATGGGGTACTTGATGCCCTTCTGATAATCGGTGATGATGGAGAAGGCGGTCACCTCAGTGGCAGTGCCGGAGGTGGAAGAGATGGCGCAGAAGTGGGCCTTGCGGCGGAGCGGCGGAATGCCGAACACCTTGCACATCTCCTCAAAGGTGATCTCAGGGTACTCGTACTTGATCCACATGGCCTTTGCGGCATCAATGGGGGAGCCGCCGCCCATGGCAATGATCCAGTCGGGCTCAAACTTCAGCATGGCCTCTGCGCCGCGCATGACGGTCTCAACAGAGGGATCGGGCTCGATGCCCTCAAACAGCTCCACTTCCATGCCGGCTTCCTTCAGGTAGCCAACAGCGCGGTCAAGGAAGCCGAACCGCTTCATGGAGCCGCCGCCGACACAGATCATGGCCTTTTTGCCGGTAAAGGACTTCAGGGCTTCCAGAGCACCCTTGCCGTGGTACAGATCGCGGGGAAGAGTAAAACGAGCCATAGGAAATACCTCCGATTCAATCAAAACTCTCTGGTCTGTGGATGTTTGACACAAAAATAACCAACTCTCTTACACAAAGTGTACTGCAATCCATCCAAAAGTTCAATTGCCGGAATGTGGAAAAATCAGACCCAATTTTGGGCATTTCGCTGGAAAGGGAGGGCTTCCCGGCCGGAGAAACCGGGAAAATGGCAAACAAAAAACCACCTGAAGCTCTAAGACTTCAAGTGGTTTTTCAATGGAGCTGCTATCCAGATTCGAACTGGAGACCTCATCCTTACCAAGGATGCGCTCTACCAACTGAGCTATAGCAGCAAATGGCGACCCGGATCGGGCTCGAACCGACGACCCCCAGCGTGACAGGCTGGTGCTCTAACCAACTGAGCTACCGGGCCATGATCGCTCAAGTTCGTGCGGCGTTTACCGCCGGAACGTGCCTTATTATACCGGAAGATGGGCGGCTTGTCAAGCGGAAAAAACAAAAAAGCCGCAAAAAAGATGAAAAAGGCGGACTTCCTCAGTCTGCTCACTGCATTCGCAGCCAGCTCCTTCCATGAGGGAGCCTCTTTGCAGGGGCACAAAGGCCCCATCCCGGAGGGGGCTGGCATCGCGCAGCGATGACTGGGGGAGTATGTTTGCGCAAAAACAAAACCTCCGGAACGGCTGCTCCGGAGGTTTGTGGCAGGGGTAGTAAGTCTCGAACTCACGGCACGCGGTTTTGGAGACCGCTGCTCTACCAACTGAGCTATACCCCTAAATCTATGCTGCATTCGCTGAATGCCTGCTTATTATATAAGATTCGGCGCAAAATGTCAAGCATAAATTTTCAGATCTTGGTGTTGCAGCCGCAGCAGCCGTCCTTGGCGGCGGGCAGGCTCTGGGCCAGCTGCTCCAGAGTGACGCTGTCGATGTACTGGTTGATGACCTCGTCCAGCCCGGCCCAGAACGGCAGGGTGAAGCACTGCTCGGACATGGGGCACTCGTTGGTCTCGCTGCCAAGGCAGGGGATGGGGGCCACGCTGCCCTCAATGGCGCGCAGGATCTCACCGGCGGTGTAGTCGGCGGGGGCCTTGGTCAGCCGGTAGCCGCCCTGGCTGCCGCGCTCGCTTTTCACAAGCCCCACCCGGGCCAGCGGGGTGACGATCTGTTCCAGATATTTCAGGCTCAGATTCTGCCGCTCGCTGATCTCTTTCAGGGAGACGGTGGTGCCCGGTGCGTAGCGGGCCAGCTCGGCCATCAGCCGCAGGGCGTAGCGGCTCTTTGTGGAAAATTTCATGGTCTACTCTCCTTGTTTCTCCCCTTAGTATACCACGCGGTGCAGGTTTTGCAAAGCGAAAACGCCGGTTTCTCTTGCCGAAACAAAAAACGTCTGTTATCATATAATAGAGAAAATATCGGAACTTGGAGATGAGACAATGGTAGAGAAGATCACTCCGGCCGAAGCCATCCGCCTGCTGGATGCAGGCAAGGCGCAGGCCGTGGATGTCCGGGAGCCGGACGAATTTGCCGTGGGGCATATCCCCGGCGCAAAGCTGCTGCCCCTGGGTGACGTGCTGACCCGCGCGGAGGAGGTCATGCCGGACAAAAACGCCCAGTGGCTGATCTACTGCCGCACCGGCCGCCGCAGTGCCGATGCCGCACAGAAGCTGGAAGCGCAGGGCTACACCGGCCTGCGTGATCTCGGCGGCATCCTGAGCTGGCCGTATGAGATCGAGGGCGATTTTGAGGGGCATTTTTAAAGGAAACTCCCCTAGTCTGCTTCGCAGACAGCCCCCTCTGAGATGGGGCCTGTCCGTGCGATGACGGAGGGAGTTTTGTGCAAAAGAAAGGATGTGCACTTATGGCGTTCGACCCGAAAAAGTTTGCCGGAGCCCATTGCGGCTGCCGGTATCAGCAGGACTACCGCCCCACGCTGGGCCGGGACGGCAAAAAGGAATCCGGTACGCTGGAGGTCATCAAATTCTATTATGATGGTGCCATCCGCTTTGAGCAGCACTGCTACGGCGAGGCGGCGACCTTTGTGTTCGGCGTGTGGGCTTCCGGTATGGATGCCGACGGCACCCTCCACTGGGCCCTGCCGGATAAGCGCAAGAGCTATTATGATGAGGAGTACCTGCCCAAAAAGCTGGACCGGGTGGACGAAGCGGGCAATCTGTACTTCGATGGCAGCACCTTCCCCTGGAAGCTGGCCGATGATTTTGCCGAAGATCGGCGCTGGGGCTACCCCAAATGGAAGGTGGTTCTGGGAAAGCTGGCCGGAAAAGGGCGCTGAATCTGCCCGGATTGTTACGGATTGATGAATTTCCAGTATTCCTATTGACATGCTAGGGAATGATATGGTATAACATTCCCGTTAAAAGGTATCATAGGCCCGGACGTTCGGTCCGGAAATGCAAAAACGATTTGTCGTTTGCCAGAAAGGATCAATCCCATGGAAACTATGGAGAAAGTGGTTTATCTCGACAATGCTGCGACGACTGCCTGTGCCCCGGAGGTGCTGGCAGTGATGACCCAGGCCCTGAGCGGTGCCTGTGGCAACCCCAGCAGCCATTACAGCGTTGGCTATGAGGCCAAGGAGTTTGTGGACACCGGCCGCGCCCAGGTGGCAAAGGCCATCAATGCTTCCCCGGCAGAGATCTTCTTTACCGGCTGCGGCTCTGAGGCCGACAACTGGGCCGTGAAGGGCACTGCCTTCACCAAGGCCCGCCAGAACAAGAAGCACCTCATCACCAGCGCCTTTGAGCACCACGCCATCATGCACAGCATGGCGGCTCTGGAGCGCATGGGCTTTGAGGTCACTTATATCAAGCCCACCCCGGAAGGTTATATCCGCCCGGAGGATGTGGAGGCGGCCATCCGTCCCGATACCGCGCTGGTCAGCATTATGATGGCCAACAACGAGATCGGCACCATCCAGCCCATCAAGGAAATTGCGGAGATCGCCCACAAGCACGGCGTGTGGATGCACACCGATGCAGTGCAGGCCGTTGGCACCATTCCGGTGGATGTCAAGGAGCTGGGCGTGGATATGCTGTCCATGAGCGCCCACAAGTTCAATGGCCCCAAGGGCATGGGCGCACTGTACTGCCGCAAGGGCATCTGGCCCCAGAACCTGATCGACGGCGGCAGCCAGGAGGCCCGCCACCGCGCCGGCACCGAGAACGTGGCCGGTATCGCCGGTATGGGCAAGGCACTGGAAATGGCCGTCGCCCATCTGGACGAGCGGATGGCCCACGAGAAAGAGCTGCGTGATTACGTCATTGACCGCGTGCTCAAGAACATCCCGGAGGCCCGCCTGAACGGCGGCCTGGAGCACCGCCTGCCTGGCAATGCGAACATCAGCTTCCCGGGCCTGGAGGGCGAGACCATCCTGTTGGATCTGGATATGCACCACATCTGCGCATCCACTGGTTCGGCCTGCAACTCCGACAGCCTGGACCCCAGCCATGTGCTGCTGAGCATCGGCGTGCCGGAGGAGATCGGCCATGGTTCCATGCGGTTCACCTTTGGCCCGCAGAATACCATGGAGGAAGCAAAATATCTGTGCGACGTGCTGGAGGAGGTCATTCCCCGCCGCCGCGCAATGAGCTGTATGTGGCTGCAGGGCCAGAACACCGCCCGTCATTTCAGCCTGAAGGGAGACAACTAAAATGGCAAGTATGTATAGCGCAAAGGTCATGGAGCATTTCGCAAATCCGCACAACGTGGGTGAGATCCCCGACGCAAACGGCGTGGGTGAAGTCGGCAACCCCAAGTGCGGCGATATCATGCGCATGTACCTGAAGATCGAGAACAACGTGATCGTTGATGTCAAGTTCCTGACCTTTGGCTGCGGTGCCGCCATTGCCACCAGCAGCATGGCCACCGACCTCATCAAGGGCAAGACCATTGACGAGGCTCTGAAGCTGACCAACAAGGCCGTTGTCGAGGCCCTGGAAGGTCTGCCCCCCATCAAGGTGCACTGCTCCGTTCTGGCCGAGCAGGCCGTGAAGGCTGCCCTGTCTGACTACTACCGCCGTCAGGGCATTGATCCGGAACCCATTGTGGGCAAGCTGGAAGAAGACTGTGACCATTGCAGCGGTGAGAGCTGCAAGGTCTGAGCAGGATCCGCAGAATCATAAAAAGGGGTGGTTCCCGGTCGGGAACCACCCCTTTTTTGGTATCATACGGAACTGCGGTGAAAGTTCAGCGCAGATTTGCCTTTTGAATCAGGCTGCGGATATGGTGGGCCAGCATCTCGATGGCAGGGCCGTTTTCCCCGCCATTGGGGATGATGATATCGGCGTTGCGCTTGCTGGGTTCCACAAAAGCCTCGTGCATGGGCTTGACGGTGGCGCGGTACTGGGCGATGACGCTGTCCAGCGAGCGGCCCCGCTCCTTGACATCTCGTAGGATGCGGCGGAGGATCCGCTCGTCCGCATCGGTGTCTACATAGATCTTGTAATCAAATAGGCTGCACAGCTCCGGCTCAGCCAGGGGCAGAATGCCCTCCACGATGAGGACGGGGGCGGGCTCGATGTGCTGCACCTCGCTGCTGCGGTTGTGGTTGGCGTAATCGTACACGGGGCAGTCGATGGCGCGGCCCGCTTTCAGCTCCTTCAGGTGCTGGATGAGCAGGTCGTTGTCGAACGCGTCCGGGTGGTCATAGTTCAGCTTGCAGCGCTCTGCAAAAGGCAGTTCATCGTGGCGCTTGTAGTAACTGTCGTGGGAGATCAGACGCACCTCGTCCTCCCCGAACCGCTCCTTGAGCGGTAAGCCAGCGTGGTCTTGCCGCTGCCCGAGCCGCCTGCGATGCCGATGATCAGATTGTTCATGTCCCAAAATCCTCCTGCCTGCCGATTCCGGTGGAAAAACCGGTCAGAATAAGCTATAATAGGTATATTGTTGGGGAACACCCCTGTTTCTCACTGCTTATGATATCACAAAACCACTGTTTTTGACAGAGTAAGAGGAAAATTGATGAAAAAGATCGTTCCGGCCCCGTATATCGACCAGACTGCCCGCTGGGTGAACGGCTGCGAGAGCATCAGCAGCGTGATGCTGCTGCAGGCTGTGGGCATTCCCATTGACCCGGACGTGTTCATTGAGCGCGACCTGCCCCACGCCCCCTACTGGGAACAGGAGGGCAGGCTCTACGGGCCTGACCCGATGTTCGTCTACCCCGGTGACCCCCACGACCACACCGGGTATGGCTGCTATGCCCCCTGCATCGTGCAGGCCTTGCAGAGCGCGTTGAAGCATGAAGGCGCGGCGGACCGGTTCGAGGTGCTGGACGTGAGTGGCGAGACTGCAGCGCAGCTGTGCCGGTTCATTGACGAGGGAATGCCGGTGGCGTTCTGGGCAACGCTGGATTTTACCCCGGTGCCCGAGGAGCGGGATCACTGGCTGCTGGCTGATGGCACCGACTTTGCCTGGAAGTGCCACGAGCACTGCCTGCTGCTGGTGGGCTACGATGAGGAAAACTACTGGTTCAATGACCCGTGGCATGACCACGGGGTCTGCGCCCAGCCCAAGGAGCTGGTGGAGCGCTGCCACGCGGCACAGGACTCCTATGCGGTGACCCTGCGGCGGAAATAAGAAAGGCGGAACATGAAAACAGAGAAACTGAAACAGAACGTCAAGGGCTATGTTCATCAGTTTGAGGACGGCGGCCTGCGGCTGCTGAGAAAGGGGCAGAAGGGTGTGATCCACGCCATCTTCAGCCGCTTTGGCCTGGTGCTGATCCTCCTGCTGCTGCAGGTGGGGCTGTTGTTCAGCATCTTCCGGTGGTTCGGCAACCTGTGGCCCCATTACTTCGGCGGCAGCGTGGTCGTTACATCGGCCATGGTCATCTACCTGCTCAACAGCAAGATGGACAACAGCGCCAAGATCACCTGGATGGTGGTGGTTGCCATTGCGCCGGTGGTGGGCATTCCGATGTTCTTCTATGTCAAGAGCAATTTCGGGCACAACATCCTGCGCAAGCGGCTGCTGGAGCTGGAGGACCAGCTGCGCGGCTGGCTGCCGCAGAGCCAAAAGGCAGTGGAGCAGCTGAAAGCGCTCGAACCCGGCGCAGCCTCGCTGGCAAAATACCTGTATGGGCGGGGCGGCGGCTTTCCGGTGTACCAGAACACTGCCATGACCTATTTTCCCGGCGGCGAAGCAAAGTTTGAGGAACTGCTGCGTCAGCTGGAAACGGCAGAAGAATATATCTTTGTGGAGTATTTCATCATCGACGAGGGCCTGATGTGGGGCAAGATCCTGGAAGTGCTGGCCCGCAAGGCGCTGCAGGGCGTGGATGTCCGGGTGATGTACGATGGCACCTGTGAGTTCTCCACCCTGCCCCGCAACTACCCCCGGCTGCTGGAGAAGCTGAACATCCAGTGCAAGGTGTTCAGCCCGGTGCAGCCATTCGTCTCTACCCATTACAATTACCGCGACCACCGGAAAATTCTTGTCATTGACGGGCGGGTCGGTTTTACCGGCGGCGTGAATCTTGCCGATGAGTACATCAACCACATCCAGAAGCATGGCCGCTGGAAGGATGCCGCCGTGATGCTGGAGGGCGAGGCGGTCCGTTCGCTGACGGCCCAGTTTCTGCAGATGTGGGGCATCCTGAAGGAGCCGGAATATGAGCAGTTCCTGACCCGGCCCATTCCGGTGCCGGAAAATGCAAAGGGCGTGGCGGCTCCCTACGGGGACTGTCCGCTGGACGGCGAGCGGGTAGGTGAGATGGTCTATATCGACCTGCTCAACCGGGCCAGGGATTACATCCACATTATGACCCCCTACCTTATTCTGGACGGCGAACTGGAGACCGCTCTGAAATTTGCCGCTGAACGGGGCGTGGATGTCCACCTGATCCTGCCCGGAAAGCCGGACAAGCAGTTCCCCTACGCACTGGCAAAGAGCCACTATTCGGCCCTGCTGGATTCGGGCGTGAAGATCAGCGAGTGGAGCCCTGGTTTTGTCCATGCAAAGGTGTTCGTGGTGGATGGCAGGGAAGCGGTGGTGGGCACTATCAATCTGGACTACCGCAGCCTGTACCATCACTTTGAGGATGCCGTCTGGATGGTGGATGCTCCCTGCATCCGGGACATTGAGCAGGATTTCCAGCACACGCTGGAACAGTGCCGCACGGTGGAAAATACCTCGGCCAGCATCTGGCAGAAGCATTATCTGCTCCGTGCCACCGGAATGCTGCTCAAGGTCATTGCACCGCTGCTGTAACAGCTGAATTACAAAACAACAGCCCCCTCAGGCTATTATGACCCGAGGGGGCTGTTGTTTTGTATGATCCTTATCTGGGGTAGCACAGTGCCAGCTTGGAATAAAAATCTTCCAGTGCAAAACGAACATCCAGATCGTGATAGACACGGATTGTTTTGCGGTCAGAAGCTTCAGCATAGGTCAGGCTGGGCAGGAGCACAGGGGCCGGGCGGAGTGTCCAGTGCTCCCGGAATCCATTCTCCAGCAGGACGGCGGCGGTAGTGTTGTCGCCCAAAGTCCAATTGGCCCCGGTGCGCAGAGGAAAGCGGGGATCGTATTCGGCGGGGTACTCGTCCATCAGCTGCCGAAATAGATAGGCTCCGACTTCGCCGCAGGGCCGTACCCGAAGCGCCAATTCGGCAAGGGATACCTCGAATCTGGCGTAGACATCCTGTGGGATCTGCCAGACCGTGACAGCGCTGTCCAACAGGACGCGGCAGGCGATGGGGTCTTGCTGAACATTGAATTCCGGTCGTCCGGCGGGATAGGGGCCGCCGCCGTTCCAGAGCACCGTCATGCGGGACGCGATCTCCGGGGCACGGTTCAGGGCGGCGGCAATGTTTGTCATAGCGCCCTGGGCCGCAATGTACAGGGGAGCCGGGTCATCCCGCAGAGCCTCCTGGATCAGAAACTCGACGGCTTCACAGTCGGGAGCATCCTCCGGGGAGGTGAGAGGGGCAGTACAGCCATGAAGAACAGGAACATCGTCGATGTGTGCGGCGTTCAGCAGGCGGCATACCTCCTGGTAACTGCGTTCCATGCTGTGGGGCGGCAGACCCCTTTGGGTGGTTTTGACCTCGAAATGGGTGGCACAGATACCACGCACGTCAAATTGCGGAGTGAGCAGATGGTGCAGGATGGCAAAGTCATCATCGCCCTCGTTTTTTGCATCGGTGTCAATGATGACCCGCACCCGGCAGGCCTCCGGCGGTGCAAATCCCAGCCGCGCAAGAAGTTCAGAGCGTTCCATGTTGTGTTCCCTCAGTTCAGCTTTGCCAGCGCTTCGTTCAGTGCGGCCAGTTTTTCTTCATCGAACATTTTGTTGCTGTAGAATTGCAGATCATTCACCGAAATGCCCCGGGAGCCGGGCTCCTGCTGCACATATTGGGCCAACTCCGGCAGCAGCTGCTGGATCAGGGCAGCGGACTGAGGAGTGTCCAGCAGGGTGCCGATCTTCATATCAAGACAGAATTCCTTGACTTCCTCCGGGGCGGGCACCAGCACGTCGTGGTTGAAGATGTGGTTCAGGAAGCCGAGTGCCATGCCCTGCCACACTGCGGATTCCGGGTTTTCCGGGTTTTGGGGATTGGCGATGTGGCGGCTGCCGGTGGAGAAGCCGTGGTCGCCGTAAGCAAAGATATGCATCTCATAGGGGATCTTCCGCTCTGCCAGCAGGGTGGCAAACTGCAGGGACTGTGTGGCGGGCACCAGATGGTCGCCCTGAGTGGCAAAAAGGAAGGTAGGGGGAGTCTGGTCATCCACCTGCTGCAGCAGGTCCGGCAGCTCCATGCCCAACGCCTTGCCCGGGACGCTGAACACAGCGTAGCCCAGCAGCATGGCCGCAGGACGGACCCGGCCCATGGTGCCCACCGAGGCGGCAAGATGCCCGCCGGCAGAGAAGCCTACCACGGCGATCTGCTCCGGGTCGATGTGCAGGTCGCCTGCGTTCTGGTGCAGGTAGTCCATGGCCGCCTGCGCCTCGGCAAAGGCATTGGTATAGACCTCCTCCACCGGACAGTTCTGGGAGACACTGTACCGCAGCACAAAGGCATTGTAGCCTGCGTTCAGGAAGGCCAGCGCTACAGGATCGGCTTCCCGGTCTGAGCAGAAAGCATAGGCTCCGCCCGGAAAGATCAGGATCGCAGGGCAGCGGTCCAGAGCAGGCATTTCGGTGCAGGGATCCTGCAGGTAGCAGGTCAGCTGGGCATTGTGGGTCCCCATGGGGATCTGAGTGATTTTCATAGTTGGCTCCTTTTTCCTGTAATAAAACGGGCCTTCGTACAGATAACCCCAAAAGGCAGGGGGGTCCCTGTGCGAAAGCCCAAAATCGACTTTGTTATTCTGATATCAATATAGCAGATAGCAGAAACACTGTCAAGAAGATTTACTGGTATTCCTTTTCCATCGAGAAGCCCCGGCCGCTGACTTCGGTCACGCGGCTGACGATGAGGAAACAGGCGGGGTCGATGGAATGGACCAGCTTTTCCAGCCGGGGCAGCTCCCGGTTGGAGATGACGCTGAGCAGCACCTCGCTGGGCTCGCCGGTGTAGCCGCCCTCGCCGTGGAGCACGGTCACACCACGGTCGATCTCAGCCAGAATGGCGGTGCGGATCTCATCCGACCGGGTGCTGATGATCTTGACCTCGGTGCGGCTGTCGCCCAGCATCAGCATCTTGTCCATGACGATGGTGTGGGTGATGACCAGCACGATGCCATAGAGCACCTGCTCCGGCTGGCTGAACGCCGCCTGCACCAGCAGGATGGCGATATCAAAGAGCATCATGGTGATGGACACCGGCCAGCGGAACCACTTCTGCAGCACCAGCGGGGGGATATCCATGCCGCCGGTGGAAGCGCCCGCCCGGATGACCATGCCCAGCGCAACGCCGATGCCCAGACCCGAGAAGATGGTGCAGAGGAAGATATCCTCAGTCAGCACCCGGCCGTCCAGCAGACGCTCAAACAGCTCCAGAAAGGCGGGGCTCAGCACGCTGCTGGCAAGGGTGTTCAGTGCAAACTTCTTGCCCAGCACCGCCCAGCCCCACACCAGCATGGACATGTTGAAGAGGAAGAGGAAACCGGAGACGGAGAGCCCCGTCAGCCGCCCGAAGGCCAGCGCGATGCCGGTGGCACCGCCCGTGATGAGCCCGGCGGGCTCCAGAAACAAGGCCACCGCCAGCGAATACAGCGCGTTGCCCAGGATGATAGCCAGACTGTTCAGCAAAAGCTGCTGCCAGCGACGAGTAGATTTCATAGCAGTACCTCCCATACTATCCTTATAATACAGGAAAAGTGAGAAAAAAGCCAGAACCTCTCAGGCGCTTTGCGCCAGCTCCCCTGGCAGGGGAGCCAAGCTGCGTACTGCTATTCTTGCCTCTCCTATTAGGAGAGGTGTCTGCGAAGCAGACGGAGAGGTTTTATTACTCCTCGTCCAGCAGCCGCAGACCCGCCGTATCGGTCACGGGCAGGGAGAACACGATGGCTCCCGCCTTGGGGCCTGCCCCCTGCATGATGGCCTGCATGATCTGGTTTTTCAGGGGGGTGCGGGACACGATGAGCACCAGCTCCTTCTCGTTGACCAGCTCCACCCCCATAAAGTGGGCGGCACCCTCCATGCCGGTGCCCTTTGCGTGGATGACGGTGCCGCCGCCAGCTCCGGCGGCACGGGCCGCGTCCATGATGGAGCCGGTGTGGCCCTGATTGGCAATGACGAGCAGCAGCTCATAGCGGGTATCCTTCAAGGTGCTTTCCTCCTTCAGTGCAAAGGTCTGGTGTTCGGTCAGGAATTGCAGCGCCCGCTTGCCGCCGATGCTGCTGACCGGGATGATGAACGCGATGCCGGTGCCCGGCACATCAATGCGCATTTTACGGCGCAGGTCTTTTTGCAGGCCGGGCCAGGTCTCGGCGGTGATCATGGCAAAGAGCACGGCCTTTTCGGTCTGCTCCAGCCCCAGGGTGGAAAGGGTCTCCCGCACCGCCGTGCCTGCACCCACCGTGCGCAGGCTGACCGTGATGCCGTGCTCCTCGTAAAGGGCCAGAAAGGCATCGGTGGAGTGGCGGTCGGTGATGGTGACGAGCCAGTATAAAGTATTCACAGCAGGACCTCCTTACAGCTCGATGATGGCATCATCCGGCAGGTCGGCAAAGGCCAGCGCGGCGGCGGACACAGGCTGTGCCTGGCGGGCCCGGCGCTGCTTGAGCTGGGCCATCAGACCCATGAGCTGCACCGTGATGAGGGGGGTCATGGCGACCATGGCCACCACGCCGAAGGCATCGGTGACGATATTGCCGCCCACGGCCACACAGGCACCCTGCGCCAGCGGCAGCAGGAAGGTGGCTGTCATGGGGCCGGAAGCAACGCCGCCCGCGTCAAAGGCGATGGCGGTGTAGAGCTTGGGCACCACGAAGGAGATGCCGATGGCAAAGGCGTAGCCCGGGATGAGGAACCACAGGATGGAGATGCCGGTGAGCACCCGCACCATGGCAAGACCCACCGAGAGGGAAACGCCTGCCGAGAGGGCTGCGCCCATGGTGCTGGCGGAGATGGCACCGTCGGTCACTTCCTCGACCTGCTTGTTCAGCACATAGACGGCGGGCTCGGCCTTGACGATGAAGTAGCCGATGAGCATCCCGATGGGCACCAGCAGCCAGCGGAAGCTCTGGCCTGCCAGCACCTGACCCAGATAATTACCGGCGGGCATAAAGCCGATGTTTGCGCCTGCGAGGAATAACACAAGACCGATATAAGTATAGGCAAGGCCCACGCCGATGCGGCCCAGCGTCCTCCGGTCGAGCTTGAGGGCCGCCAGCTGGAACACGCCGAACATGGCGATGATGGGCAGCAGGGAGGTGGCGATCTCCTTGATGTAGGTGGGCAGGCCCTCGTGGAAGAGCTGCCACAGCTCCACGGAATCGCTGACGTTGGGCAGGATGGGCGGAACGTAGGTGCTGTCGCTGGCCTGGAACGCAATGCCCAGAATGAGCACCGCCAGAATGGGGCCGATGGAGCAGAGCGCCACCAGACCAAAGCTGTCGTCCGCGGCATGGCGGTCGGAACGGATGGCGGCCACGCCGACACCCAGCGCCATGATGAAGGGAACGGTGATGGGGCCGGTGGTCACGCCGCCGGAATCAAAGGCCACGGAAAGAAATTCCTTTGGCACAAAGGCGGCCAGCACAAAGATGAGCCCGTAGAACACCACCAGCAGCTTGGGCAGGGCAATGCCCAGCAGCATACGCAGGAAGGCGACCACGAGGAACAGCCCCACGCCTGCCGCCACCGAGAGGATGAGGGTCATGTTGGGGATGGAGGGCACCTGATTGGCCAATACCTGTAAGTCGGGCTCCGAAATGGTGATGAGGAAGCCCAGCAGAAAACCGACACCGATGATGAGCGGCACGCTCCGGCTTTTGGTGAGCATTGCGCCCACCCGCTCGCCCATGGGGCTCATGCTCATCTCCGCGCCCAGCGTAAAGAACATGATGCCCACAATGATCATAGCCGCGCCCAGCAGGAAGCAGAGCAGGATGCTGGGGGAGACGGGAGCAATGGAGAAGCAGAGCACCAGCACAATGGCCACGATGGGCAGCACCGCCTGAAGCGCTTCCAATAATTTTTCCCGCAGTTTGGGGATGGATGCCTTGAGAATAATGTCCACCGACCTTTCGAGAAAATATTTCCGCAGTGTACAAAACACATGCAGATATATGAATAGTATACCGAAAAGCGGAAAAAGGGGTCAACTAAGAAACGGTAAAGATGGATAAATGGGCGCAAAATTTACAAATTGGAAATCAAATGGAAACCGATGAGAAATAAAACGCCCGGCGGGACAGACCAGCCGGGCGGGAAAAGCATTATTTGACTTCCTGTTTGCCCAGAACGTCTGAGGTGGGGGTCTGGAAGGTGGGGATGTCGGCGTAGGGATCGGGGGTCGTATCTGCAGGCAGGCTCTTCATGTACTTGTCCATGGATTCGGCCACCTGCTTGGCAATGGCCACGGCCTCGACCACGGTACGGGCACCCATAACGGCATCGCCGCCGGCAAACACGCCCTCGCGGGTGGTGCTGCCGTCCTCGCTGACGGTCAGCAGGCCCTTCTGGTTGGTCTCGATGCCGGTGGTGGTCTTGACGAGGTTGCTCTCCGAGCCCTGGCTCACCGAGACGATGACACCGGTGTGGGGGTAGAAGGTCTCGCTGCCCTCTACCTGCACGAACTTGCCCTCTTCGTTCTTGACCGTGTCGCGGCAGATCAGGCCGTTTTCCCGGATCTCCACCGGGGCCTTGCAGAAGCGGAAGCCCACGCCCTCGAGCTTGGCATAGCTGACCTCGTACGCAGAGGCGCTGATGCAGCTCTCGTCCCGGCGGGCATAGCAGGTGACATGGCGGGCACCGTTGCGGATGGCGGTGCGGGCGCAGTCCATGGCCGAGTTGCCCACGCCGATCACGGCGATGTCGTCCCCCAGCCGGAAGGCCTTGGAGTTGGCCAGATAGTCGATGCCGAAGGCCACGTTGCCCAGGGTCTCGCCCTTGATGTGCATGGCGTTGGCCTTCCACAGACCGGCACCGATGAACACGCTCTTGTAGCCGTCGCGGAACAGGTCATCGATGGTGATGGTCTTGCCGATGGTGGTGTTGGGCCGGACATGGATGCCCTTGAGCTCAAGGTGGCGGTACTGGAAATCGTCCAGCACGCTGTCGGGCAGGCGGTAGTTGGGGATGCCGTACCGCATCACGCCGCCGATCTTATCCCGGGCATCAAAAATGGTGATATCGTAGCCCCAGCGCGCCAGCAGCACGGCAATGGTCAGGCCGGCAGGGCCTGCACCCACCACGGCGGCCTTCATGCCGTTCTTGGGGGCGGGGCCCTTGGTCATCTTGTTGGCATAGGTGGTGGAGATATAGTCCTCGATGATGGAAAAGTGGACAGGATCGTGGCTGGGCATCCGGTTGCGGATGCAGTGGCCCTCGCACTGGTTCTCGTGGTTGCAGACCAGAGAGCAGACCGTGGTCAGGGGGTTGTTCTCAAACAGCATCCGGCCTGCGGCATCCAGCTCGTTTGCCTTGAGCAGACGGATGACCTCGGGGATGTTGGTGTGGATGGGACAGCCCTGCTGGCACATGGGCTTTTTGCAGCCGAGGCAGCGGTTGGCTTCGTCCAGAACGTGTAATGCCATGGAGTTCCTCCTCTTGTCCCACAGGCTGGGGACGCTTCGTTGTATCCAATACTATCATTATGATACACCGAACCGCTGCCGGGATACAAGTGTGGAAATGTAAAAATTTCAGGAGAAAATTTTGCTATTTCGTCAAAAAGATAATTTTTTGACGAAGTGCGCCTCCCATCGGCTCCGGCTTTTTACGACACAGCGCGCCAAAATCACAGGCCCGCAGCTGAGCGTCCACCACCGCCCGGCAGGGGGTGTTCTGCTCGGCCAGCCGCGCAAGGGAGTGGGACACCGGCAGTGCGGCAGCCTTCAGGAGGGGAAGGGCATCCTTCTGCGCCCCCAGCAGGTGGAGATAGGGCGGCAGGGCGGGGAAGGCATCGACAGAATAGTCCAGAGCGGCATCCATGGCCAGGCGGCGCATCCGTGCCCGTGGATAGCGCACGGTGGTCAGGCTGTCCAGCAGCTCCGCATGGGTGGTGCTGGAACGCACGGCGGCTTCCAGCCGGTGCTCCAGACCTTCCGAAATGCCCCGCACCTGGGCAAACGGCGCGGTTCCTGCGCACCGGCTGCGCAGAAGCGCCAGCTGACAGCGCTGGGCGGCCGCAAGATCGGTGTACTGCCCGGCGGCAAAGGCTTCCCGGTAGAGCGGCAGGACTTCCGCCGGAACATAGGGAGCCGCAGCATCAGCTCCGCCGTTCTGCCAGAGCGTGCGCAGGGCGCTGGCACTGGCAAACTGCCCCCCTGTTTCGGTCAGGGCCTGCCCATGACCGGCACCCTGCCGGGGCAGGGGAATCGGCACCAGAGAAGCCCCCAGCTCCAGAATAGCCTTGCAGTATTCCACGGCCAGATTGTTGTTGGGCTTGTCCAGCAGGGCGGCAAGGCCGGTGCCCGGGCAGACTGCTTCCACCGCTGCCTGCCGGGCTGCCGCGAAGCTGCGGGCCCCGGCGGCAAGCCGGGCCTTGAGGGCGGTGCGGTATTCCGCACCGGAGAGCACCCGGGCGGCCTCCATCAGAAGCGCCGCATCCGGGGTCTCGGCTCCGAACACCAGAGCGTCGCACCCGGCGGCGGCCAGCAGCTGCACCCCGGCCCGGGCAAAGCATTCCGCCCCGGAACAGGCATAAGGGGCGGGCAGGGCGAACACGAGGTCGGCCCCGCAGGTCAGCGCGGCCTGCACCCGCACGCTTTCGGGCAGCAGGGGCAGCGCGCCCCGCTGGGTCAGCCCGCAGCTCATGGCCACCGCCACCCGCTGAGCACCCAGTGCCTTTGCCTGCTGCAGCTGCCAGGCGTGGCCGTTGTGGAAGGGATCGTATTCGGCAATGATCCCGGCAAGCTTGTATATTGTGAAATTTATATCGTTCATACAGAAATAACCTGTGTCTCTTTCCATTTGTGGGCAGGGTGTACAAAAAAGCATGGATACTTTGTGGAACCCTTTGCCCGGTTGCGGCTTGAAAACCCTTGGAACCTATTATATAATATTTCTAGGAATCTGTAAAATTCTGTCCGCATCTGCGAACCGAAAAGAATATGGAGGCACAAGAAGATGAAAGTTCTGGTTATTAACTGCGGCTCTTCTTCCCTGAAGTATCAGCTGATCGATATGGACGGCGAGAAGGTGCTGTGCAAGGGCCTGTGCGAGCGCATTGGCATGGAAAGCAGCATGATCACCCACGAGGCCAACGGCCACAAGGCCACCACCCCGGCGATCTTCCCCACCCACACCGAGGCTTTTGCTGAGGTCGTGAAGAAGATGACCACCGGCGAGGGCAAGTGCATCGACGATGTCAGCGAGATCAGCGCCATCGGCCACCGCGTCGTCCACGGCGGTGAGAAGTTCAAGGCCAGCTGCCTGATCACCGACGAGGTCATCAACACCATCCGCGAGCTGAGCCCCCTGGCTCCTCTGCACAACCCCGCAGGCATCCTCGGCATCGAGGCAGCCCGCAAGGTCTTCGGCAACGTCCCGATGGTCGCTGTCTTCGACACCGCTTTCCACAGCACCATGCCCCCGAAGGCTTATATGTACGCCATCCCCTACGAGTACTATGAGAAGTACGGCGTCCGCCGCTACGGCTTCCACGGCACCAGCCACAAGTACGTCGCGCACAAGGCTGCTGAGTATCTGGAGGAGCCGATCGAGCGTCTGAAGCTCATCACCTGCCATCTGGGCAACGGCTCTTCCATCGCCGCTGTCGATCAGGGCAAGGTCGTGGATACCTCCATGGGCATGACCCCGCTGGCCGGCCTGATGATGGGCACCCGCTGCGGCGACCT
>ENA-ORLU01001205-ORLU01001205.1-human-gut-metagenome-genome-assembly--contig:-NODE-1205-length-20226-cov-5.537396_pt1 | contig 20226 bp, 16 predicted proteins | sample MGYA00243009_ERZ508833 | MGnify/ENA primary metagenome ERZ508833 (study PRJEB26277, sample SAMN04329763) | human gut metagenome | biome: human-associated habitat | host: Homo sapiens | place: USA...
CCCGTCCCCAAACGCAGGTGTGGGTTAGATGACGTAGTCGTAGCCATGGTTGGGAGCAACAAGTTGATCGAGCGTCACACCGTCGAGGTAGTCGTTGATGAGCTTGTCAAGGTTCTTCCACACGTCAAGCGTGGGGCACTCATCCGAACGCGAGCAGCCTTTGCAGTCGCCATCCAGGCAGGCGACCGGCGCCAGACTGCCCTCGGTCAGGCGCAAGATCTCGCCCACCGTGTATTGCTCGGGCGGGCGCGTGAGCACATAGCCGCCGCCCTTGCCGCGCATGCCCGAGAGCATGTTGGCGCGCACGAGCGTAGCCAAAATGTTCTCGAGATATTTCTCGGAAATCCCCTGTCGCGCCGCGATCTCTTTGAGCGGGATGCGACCGGCTGCCTGGTGCTCGGCCAGATCGACCATAACGCGCAGGGCATATCTGCCCTTAGTAGAAACCAACATGTATAGTGCTGCCTTTCGGTCATTTAGTCCGTAGAAATTCTAGCCGAAAAATTGGTTTTGAAAATACCCATTCCCGTCAAGATGGTTAATCGACTCGTCATAATCTTCTATTTCCTATTGCGTTACTAGGCTTTAGCGTCTACTATGCTTGCCAACAGCAAAACGAACAACCTATAAGGTTTGTGGGTTTCGCTGCTACACACACACCGTAAAACCACACGGCATCCAGTCATTTGAACACTTTGGAGGTTCACCATGAGCAATGTTTATACGTCCATCGATCAGCTTATCGGCCACACCCCGCTTCTGGAGCTCACTCACTTTGAGGCCGATGAGGACCTCAAGGCCCGCGTGCTCGTCAAGCTGGAATACTTCAACCCCGCCGGCTCCGTCAAAGACCGCGTCGCCAAAAACATGATCGACGAGGCCGAGAAGGCCGGCAAGCTCGTGCGCGGCGGCGACTACACCATCATCGAGCCCACGAGCGGCAACACCGGCGTCGGCATCGCCTCGGTGGCGGCTGCCCGCGGCTACAAGGTGATCATCACCATGCCCGAGACCATGTCCGTCGAGCGCCGCAAGCTTATGCAGGCATACGGCGCACAGCTCGTGCTCACCGACGGCTCCAAGGGCATGAAGGGCGCCATCGCCAAGGCCGAGGAGCTGCAGAAGGAGACCCCCAACAGCATTATCGCCGGCCAGTTTGTGAACCCCGCCAACCCCGCCATCCACAAGGCCACGACCGGCCCCGAGATCTGGGATGACACCGACGGCAAGGTCGACATCTTCGTGGCCGGCGTCGGCACCGGCGGCACTGTGACCGGCGTGGGCCAGTACCTCAAGAGCAAGAACCCCGGCGTCAAGGTCGTGGCCGTCGAGCCTGCCTCCTCCCCCGTCCTGAGCAAGGGCACCGCCGGTGCCCACAAGATTCAGGGCATCGGCGCCGGCTTTGTGCCCGACGTGCTGGACACCAAGGTCTACGACGAGATCATCGCCGTGGAAAACGAGGACGCCTTTGCTGTGGGCCGTTTTATCGGCCACAAGGAGGGCGTGCTGGTGGGCATCTCCTCCGGCGCTGCCGTCTGGGCTGCCATCCAGCTGGCAAAGCGCCCCGAGAACGCCGGTAAGAACATCGTCGTCCTTCTGCCCGACACCGGCGACCGCTATCTGTCCACCCCGCTGTTTGCTGAATAAGCTTCTCATTCCTTCCGCCCCTGCCGTGGTCTTCCGCCCGGCAGGGGCTTTTTGTCTGCGCTGCCGAAACGATATGGTGTGATTTTTTACAAGTTTGCAAACTTTTTGTGAATCCATGCCGCCGCTGGGATTTCCCTATTGACATTGTGGATTGTTTGGAGTATATTTTTAGCAGTCGATGAGCAAGAGTGCTAAAATAACATTCTGGCTCACCGCCTGAATCTCAACTTCCGGTATGAATGGAGGCTTGACTTTATGAATACCAATCAATATACCCAGAAGACCCTTGAGGCTCTGCAGGCCGCACAGCAGCTGGCTGTGGAGTATCAGCACAACGCACTGGAGCCGGAGCATCTGCTCCACGCTCTGGCCACGCAGGAGCAGGGCCTGATCCCTCAGCTGCTCCAGAAATTGAACGTAGACGCAGGCAGCTTCTCCGCCGCTGTGGCCGAAAAGCTCTCTGCGATGCCCCGGGTGTCCGGCTCCGGCCGCGACCCCGACAAGGTCTATATCTCGCAGGCCACCGATAAGGTGCTGAGCGCCGCCGCCCGCGAAGCCAAGGCCATGAAGGACGACTATGTAAGCGTCGAGCACGTCTTCCTCGCTTTGCTGGACGAGCAGACCCAGAACACCTCTGAGCTGTTCCACGCCTTCGGCATTACAAAGGATAAGTTCTTACAGCAGCTCACTGCCGTCCGCGGCAACCAGCGCGTGACCAACGATAACCCCGAGGACACCTACAATGCCCTCCAGAAGTACGGTCAGGATCTGGTCGATCTGGCCCGCAAGCAGAAGCTGGACCCCGTCATCGGCCGCGATCAGGAGATCCGGAACGTCATCCGCATCCTGTCCCGTAAGACCAAGAACAACCCCTGCCTCATCGGTGAGCCGGGCGTCGGCAAGACGGCCATCGCCGAGGGTCTGGCCCAGCGTATCGTCCGGGGCGATGTGCCCGAGAACCTGAAGGACCGCATCGTGTTCAGCTTGGACATGGGCGCTCTGGTGGCCGGTGCAAAGTACCGCGGCGAGTTCGAGGAGCGCCTGAAGAGCGTCCTGAACGAGGTAAAGAAGAGCGAGGGCAAGATCATCCTCTTCATCGACGAGCTGCACACCATCGTCGGCGCAGGCAAGACCGACGGTGCGATGGACGCCGGCAACCTGCTGAAGCCCATGCTGGCCCGCGGCGAGCTGCACTGCATCGGCGCCACTACGCTGGATGAGTACCGCCAGTATATCGAGAAAGACCCTGCCCTCGAGCGCCGCTTCCAGCCGGTACAGGTGGACGAACGCACCGTCGAGGACACCTTCTCCATCCTGGGCGGCCTGATAGAGCGGTTTGAGGTCTTCCTCGGCGTGTAGATCAGCGACAACGCCCTCATCGCCGCCGCGACCCTCTCCGACCGCTATATCACCGACCGCTTCCTCCCCGATAAGGCCATCGACCTTGTGGATGAGGCCTGCGCCATGATAAAGACCGAGATGGACAGTATGCCCAGCGAGATGGACGACCTCGCCCACCGCATCACCCAGCTGCAGATCGAGCAGGTCAGCCTGAAAAAGGAGACCGACGCTCTGAGCCAGAGCCGTCTGAAGGACCTCGAAAAAGAGCTGGCTGAGCTGCAGGATAAGTTCCGCAGTATGAAGGCAAAGTGGGAGAACGAGAAGAACGCCATCGGCAAGGTGCAGTCTCTGCGCGAGCAGATCGAGCAGACCAATGCCGCCATCGAGAAGGCCCAGCGCGAATACGACCTGAACAAGGCCGCCGAGCTGAAATACGGCAAGCTGCCCCAGCTGCAAAAAGAGCTGGAAGAAGAGGAGAAGGTCGCCGCCGCCAAGAAGGAAGACAGCCTGCTGCGCGACCGCGTGACCGACGAAGAGATCGCCCGCATCGTGGCCCGCTGGACCGGCATCCCCGTGGAGAAGCTGGTGGAGGGCGAGCGCGAGAAGCTGCTGCATCTGGACGATGTGCTCCACAAACGGGTCATCGGCCAGAATGAGGCCGTGACCAAGGTGAGCGAGGCCATCCTGCGCAGCCGCGCCGGCATCGCCAACCCCAACCGCCCCATCGGCAGCTTCCTCTTCCTCGGCCCCACCGGCGTCGGCAAGACCGAGCTGGCAAAAGCTCTGGCACAGGCTCTGTTCGACGACGAGCGGAACATGGTGCGTATCGACATGACCGAGTATATGGAGAAGTTCAGCGTCAGCCGCCTGATCGGCGCGCCTCCGGGATACGTCGGTTATGAAGAGGGCGGCCAGCTGACCGAGGCCGTCCGCCGCAAACCCTACAGCGTGGTGCTGTTTGATGAGGTGGAAAAAGCCCACCCCGACGTCTTTAACATCCTGCTGCAGGTGCTGGACGATGGCCGCATCACCGACAGCCAGGGCCGTACCGTGGACTTCAAGAACACGGTGATCATCCTGACCTCGAATCTGGGCAGTGACATCATTCTGAACGATCTGGAGCAGCGCCGGGCACAGGGCACCAACGAACTCAGCGACGAGGCAAAGCATCAGATCGACCTGCTGCTGAGGAGCAAGTTCCGCCCCGAGTTCCTGAACCGTCTGGACGAGATTGTCTACTACAAGAGCCTGACCAAGGACGAGATGCGCAAGATCGTGGATCTGCAGCTGGCAGACCTGCGCAGCCGCATGGACGAGGGCAAGCATCTGAATCTGGACGTGACCACCGCCGCCAAGGACTACATCATCGATTCTGCCTACGACAGCGTCTATGGTGCCCGCCCCATCAAACGGTTCATCCAGAGCCGGGTGGAGACCCTGATCGCCAAGGCGATCATTCAGGGCCGCTATGCCGAGGGCAGCACCCTGACCGTGGATTACGACGGAAATGCCCTTGTGCTGAAATGATTTTCCACAGTTTTACCAGTTTTGTACCTCTGTGCCGGCTGTAATGCTTGCATGGGGGTGCGGAATATGATATTATAACAAGTAACATTGATGTGCTTTTCATCGCGGAACAGCCACGGTGGAAAGCACATTTTTGTATCCCTAGGAAAGAACTCCTTCCGTCATCGCTGCGCGATGCCACCTCCCTCGGTGAGGGAGGCTGACCGTGCGGCAAGGCTCCCTCTTTGAGGGAGCTGGCTGCGAAGCAGACTGAGGGAGTCCGTTCTTTCATAAAAAACAGAAAGTTGAGTGTGATTTTCCTTTATTATGGACGATGGCAGTATGACGCTCTGGGTAGCGCTGGTGATCCTGGTGGGTTTCTCCGCCTTTTTCTCCGCATCCGAGACCGCATTTTCCTCCCTGAATCAGATCCGCCTGAAAAGCCGCGCCGAGGACGGCGATTCCTCTGCCGCCCGGGTGCTGAACATGGCGGAGCAGTATGACAAGCTGCTTTCCACCATCCTCATCGGCAACAATATCGTGAACATCGCCGCCGCTTCCATCGGCACCATCCTGTTTACCCAGATGCTGGGTGCCGAGCGGGGCGCAACGATGTCTACCATTGTGCTGACGATCATCGTGCTGATCTTTGGCGAAGTGACCCCCAAGAGCCTGGCCAAGGAGATGCCGGAAAAGGTGGCCACGGCAGTCTCGCCCTTCCTTGTGCTCCTGATGGCCCTGATGACCCCGCTGACCTGGCTGTTCACCCAGTGGAAAAAGCTGCTGGGCCACTTTGTCCACAGCGGCGAGGCCGATACCATCACAGAGGGTGAGCTGATGACCATGGTCAGCGAGGCTGAAAATGACGGCGAGCTGACCGACCGGGAAAGCGAGCTCATCCGCAGCGCCATCGAGTTCGATGACGTGGAGGTGGAAGAGATCCTGACCCCCCGTGTGGATGTGGTGGCTGTGGAGGATGATATCCCGCTGGAGGAGCTGGCCCAGACCTTTGCGGAGTCCGGTTACTCCCGTCTGCCTGTCTACCACGGCACCATTGATAACATCATTGGTGTGGTACATGAAAAGGATTTCTATATCGCCCGCCTGAAAAAGGCGACCAAGATCGATGATCTGGTGGTGCCCACCCTGTATACCACGGGCTCCACGCAGATCTCCCAGCTGCTGCGCACCCTCCGGGAGCAGCACCACCACCTGGCCGTTGTTGTGGACGAATACGGCGGCACCGAGGGTATCATCACGCTGGAGGATATCCTGGAGGAGCTGGTGGGTGAGATCTGGGATGAGCACGACGAGGTCACTGAGGACTTCCGCAAGCAGTCGGACGGCAGCTGGCTGGTGTCCGGCTCTGCCAGCGTCGATGATCTGTATGAGGAGCTCGACCTGCCGGAGGAAGAGGACATCGATTCCAATACCGTCAACGGTCTGGTGCAGGAAAAGACCTGCCATCTGCCCAAGGTAGGCGACCGCTTTACCCTGGGCGAGTACGATGGTGTTGTTACCCGCACCGCCAAGCGCCGCGTGACGGAGGTGCGCCTGACCCCCGCCGCCCCGGCTGAGGATGCCGAGAAGGACGACGAAAAGGATAAGCGCTTCTCCCGCCTTGCACAGCGCGGGGAGAGCCGCTGACAGGAAGCATAAGATAGAAACAGTGAAACGCCGCCGGGTGGAGCTTTTTGGCTCTGCCCGGCGGCGTTTTCTTGATTCAAGTCCTTGCCCGCGGCCCTGCACTGTGCTAAACTGAATAAAATACAGAACGCAGGAGGACAAGGAACTTGAAACGGATGTCAAAGTTTGCGCGCCGGTGTGCGGCGCTGATGCTGGCGGTGGTGCTGCTCTGCATGGCAGTGCCTGCCGCCTTTGCAGCGGAAGGGGACGCCCTGCCCGCCGGTGCCACCACCATGGGCGGTGCCAACACTACTCTGATCCCGGACGAGGAGGAAAACTGCCTGAGCTGGCTCTTCGGCTCCGGCGATACCATCACCATGCCCTACCTGAACGTCAAGGGGCAGGGTCTGCGCCGGAACGTGACCCTGGATCTTGAGGATTGTCTGGTGGGCATCACCTACACCGAGCTGGGCTCCATCGGCAGCTATGTCAGTGACGCGGCTGCACAGCAGGCGTGGAAAGCGCAGGCGGTGGCCATCCACTCCTATCTGGAATACCACAAGAAATACGGCTCTTCGGCCAACGCGCTGGTGTACACCCCCGTGGATCAGATCCCTTCCTCTGCCCGCAGCGCCATCCGCAGGGCAGTCTCTGAGGTCAAAGACGAGGTGCTGACCTGCAACGGCAGCGTCATCGATGCAGTGTGGTCGGCCAGCGCGGGGTACAACACCCAGACCGGTGTGTACGGCACCTGCTCCGGTCTGGATGCCTGGGGCACCGATGTGCCCTATCTGCAGAGCGTGGAAAGCCCCTACGAGGAGCAGTATCACAACCTGATGCGCCGGATCATCGGCAAGGATTACCGCTACATCGAGTATAACGACAGCAAGACCGGCCAGCCCTACGAGAGCGCCGACACCACCCATAAGGATCTGGGCGGCTTTGTCCAGTACAATACCTTTGTCTCGAACGGAAAGAGCTACCGCTACATCGGCCAGTTCGTTTCCTCCCGTTATTGCTTTGATTTCAGCGCGGACGAGAACGGAACCCCCTGCATGAACTACTATGGCTTCGGCCACGGTGTGGGCATGAGCCAGTGCGGCATGGTGGGCTATGCGCAGGAGCAGGGCATGGGCTACCGGGACATCCTGCGCCACTACTATACCGGCGTGTCCTTTGGCACGGTGGGCAGCGGCAGCTCGAACGGAGGCCTGTTCGGCTGGCTGTGGAGCCTGCTGGGGCTGTAATAAATTTTGCACCGGAAAGCGCAGGAAATGCGGAAAAGCGCTTCTCAAACGGGACGAAATCTGGTATACTATTATAGTTTGTAAAAATGCGTCTGGGCGGCGGAATGGCCCAGTGAAGTGGAGAAGTCGGAATGCAGTTGGAGAAAGCAAAGGAAACAAAGCAGGACATGGAGCGCTGCCGCCTGCTGGCACAGCGCATTGCGGAGGAGCTGGCCCCGGCAACAGCTGCGGTGCTGAACGCCGAGACCCCGGCACTGGAAAAGGCCCTGCACCGGGCGGGCGTGGATGCCAACCCCTTTACAGTGGCCGCCCGGCAGGCAGACCTGCTGGTGGTGGAGGACCCCGCCTGGGTGGAGATGCCCGCGCAGCTGCCCGGACAGGTGCTGCTGGTGTTTACCGGCAGCAACGTGGCTGAGGGATGGGCCGAGGAACTGGCCCGCCGGGGCTACTACCGGGATTTCCGCTGGCGCAGCCGGGGCCGTGCTCAGCAGTCGGCTCTGTACTGCACGGTCCAGCCTGCCACCGCCGAGATGATCGCGGGCTATGAGAAGGAGCTGGATCTCCTGCGTGACCGGATGGTGCGTGCCGAGCGCACCTGCAACGAGGAAGCCGCCCTCATTGAGCGGCTCCGCAGCGATCTTTCCCTGAGCCGCAGCCATGCCAAGAACCTGGAAAAGACCCTGAACGAGGTGACCGGCTCTACCTTCTGGAAGCTGACCTGGCCCATGCGGTATGTTGTCAGCAAGAGCCGCCAGATTTGGCACACCTTCCCGCTTTTCGTCCTGCTGGGGGAGCTGCGCCGGGACGGCATCTCGGGAGTGCGGGAGCACGCCCGCGCCAGGCGGGAGTATGCCGCCCTCTTCCCGGGGAACCTCCTGCGGGCCGACCGCTTTGCCCCGGTGGAGCTGCTGGTCAGGCAGGCAAACGATCAGCCTGCCGGTCCCAAGATCAGCATCGTGGTGCCTCTGTACAACACCCCGCTGGATTTCCTGGACGAGATGCTGGATTCCGTGGTGAACCAGACCTACAAGAACTGGGAGCTCTGCTGCGTGGATGCCGGTAAGGACGAGGCCGTAGGCCAGCATGTGCAGGCCCGTGCGAAGGCCGATGCACGCATCCGGTATCAGAAGCTGGAAAAGAATGAGCTGATCCCCGGCAACACCAACAAGGGCTTTGAGATGGCCACCGGTGAGTATATCGCCCTGCTGGACCACGATGACCTGCTGCACCCCTGCGCCCTGTGGTACGCGGCCAGGGCCATTGCCGAGCAGAAGGCCGACTTTGTCTACACCGACGAGGCGACCTTTGAGGGGAAGCCGGAGCATGTGGTGCTCTACCACTTCAAGCCCGACTTCATGCTGGACAACCTCCGCTCCAACAACTACATCTGCCACCTGACCGTGTTCAGCCGCGCCCTGATGGAGCGGGCCGGCGGCGGCGAGCGGATGGAGTACAACGGCAGCCAGGATTACGAGCTGTTCCTCCGCCTGACAGAACAGGCTGAGAAGATCGTTCACATTCCCCATGCCCTGTATTACTGGCGCTCCAGCCCCGGCAGCACGGCGGCGGATATCTCCGCCAAGACCTACTGCATCGACGCAGGCATTGCGGCCCTCAAGGCCCACTATGCCCGCTGCGGGATCGCTGTGGACGATGTTGCCCTCATCCCCGGCACTCCGGGCTATTACAAGACCGATTACACCATCGAGCACCCGGGCCGGGTGAGCATCCTCATCCCCACCTGCGACCACATCCGGGATCTGGAGCTCTGCGTGGATTCCATCTATGCCCGCACCACCTACCCGGATTTTGAACTCATCCTCATCGAGAACAACAGCAAGCAGCCCGAGACTTTCCGCGCCTACGAGCGGATGCAGAAGGAACACCCGGACAACCTCAAGGTCGTGACCTGGGAGGGCAAGGGCTTCAATTACAGCGCCCTGAACAACTTTGGCGAGCAGTATGCCACCGGCGAATATCTGCTGCTGCTCAACAACGATACCGAGGTCATCACCCCCAACTGGCTGGAAGAGATGGTCATGTACGCCCAGCAGAAGCGGGTGGGCTGTGTGGGTGCAAAGCTACTCTACCCCGATGACACCATTCAGCACGCCGGCATCGGCTTTGGCATCGGCGGCGTGGCGGGCCACCTGCACAAGTATTTCCCGGCGGCATCCGATGGCTACATGGGGCGGCTGAACTATGTGCAGGATGTTTACGGCGATACCGCCGCCTGTCTGCTCATCCGCAGAGAGATCTATGATGAGATGAACGGCCTGGACGAGAGCTATGCCGTGGCCTTCAACGATGTGGATTTCTGTGTCCGTGTGCGGGAGGCAGGCTACACCAACGTGTTTACCCCCTTTGCCCAGCTCTACCACTACGAGAGCAAGAGCCGCGGCACCGAGGACAACCCCGAAAAGCAGAAGCGCTTCCAGGGCGAGGTGCTCCGCTTCCAGGCCCGCTGGGGAGACCTGCTGGCCGCGGGCGATCCCTGCACCAACCCCAACTTTGATATCCAGCGTGAGGACTTCACGCTGAAGATCCTGCCTTTGGAGTGAATTGATGAAACTCTCTGCTTGTATTGTTGTTTACAACGGCTATGACGAGGCGCTGAAGGCGGCGCAGACGGTGCTGCACTGCACGCGCCGCTACCCGGTGACCCTGTATCTGGTGGACAATGCCAGCCCGGACGGCAGCGGCAAAAAGCTGGAGCAGGCCGTGGCGGACGGCCTGCTGGCAGCAGGCCCGGGCCAGCATGTGGTGGTGCACTGCCGCACCGAGAACGGCGGCTTTGGCACCGGCCACAATATGATCCTGCCCGAGCTGGACAGCGATTTCCATTTTATCCTCAATCCGGATATCCAGCTGACCGCTGATACCCTGAGTGATCTGGCCGACTGGATGGCTGCTCACCCGGATGCCGTAATGGCCCGGCCCTCGCTGGTGTTCCCGGACGGCAAGCCCCAGCAGCTGCCCCTGCGCCGGTGCGCCCTGCGGCCCATGCTCTACCGCCAGCTGCCCCGGCTCAGCTTCTGGAAAGGCCAGAACGACCACTACCTGATGCTGGATGAGGACCTGACCAGACCCATCGAGATCGAGTTCTGCACCGGCAGCTTTTCCGGTGTGCGCACCAGCACCTTCAAGGCGGTGGGCGGCTTTGACGAGAGCTACTTCATGTATGTGGAGGATGCGGACCTCACCCAGAAGATGCGCACCCGGGGCAAGGTGTATCTGGTGCCCCAGTATACCGCCATCCACGCCTGGCACCGCGCTGCCCACCGGGATCTCAAGCCCGCCCTCTGGCAGACGGGAAACCTGCTGAAGTATTTCCATAAGTGGGGCTTCAAGTGGTAAGAAACGCTCCACCATCGCGATGTGCTGCCGCCATGGGCGGCTGAACGGTTCTGTTTGACGGCCTGTTCCGGAAAAAATTCTGGAACAGGCCGTTTTTTCTTGCTTTTTTTTCGATTTGAGAGTAGAATAAGGTGTAAAACTATCTGATGCCGCCCCGCGCGGCCAGAACTTTTACCCTGTAACTTTGTTGACAGCGGACGCAGCTCCGCTTTGAATATTACGAGGTGAGCGTTTCATCCCGTATAGCTGCACAACTTTTTCAATACAAATAAAGGAGTGCACAAATTATGAAAGGCATTATTCTGGCCGGCGGTGCCGGCACCCGGCTTTATCCGTTGACGATGGTCACCAGCAAGCAGCTGCTGCCTGTCTACGATAAGCCCATGATCTACTATCCTCTGTCCACCCTCATGCTGGCGGGCATTCAGGATATCCTGATCATCTCCACCCCCACTGATACGCCGCGCTTTGAGGCGCTGCTGGGCGATGGCAGCCAGTATGGCATCCATCTGCAATATAAGGTCCAGCCCTCTCCCGATGGTCTGGCACAGGCCTTTATTCTGGGCGAAGAGTTCATCGGCGACGACTGCTGCGCCATGATCCTGGGCGACAACATCTTCTACGGCAACGGCTTCTCCAAGATCCTCAAGACTGCCGCCGCCAATGCAGAGACCAAGGGCCGCTGCACTGTGTTCGGCTACTATGTGCAGGACCCCGAGCGTTTCGGCATCGTGGAATTTGACCAGAACGGCAAGGTGCTGAGCGTGGAAGAAAAGCCCGAGCACCCGAAGAGCAATTACGCCATCACCGGCCTGTACTTCTACAACAAGGAAGTGGTCCAGATGGCAAAGCAGGTCAAGCCCTCTGCCCGCGGTGAGCTGGAGATCACGACCCTGAACGATATGTACCTGAAGAAGGACGAGCTGGATGTTCAGCTGCTGGGCCGCGGTTTTGCATGGCTGGATACCGGCACGATGGAGAGCCTGGTGGATGCCGCCGACTTTGTCCGCATGGTCGAGAAACGTCAGGGCATCAAGATCAGCGCCCCCGAAGAGATCGCCTTCAAGTATGGCTGGATCGACCGCGAGACCCTGCTGGAGAGCGCTTCCCGTTATGGTAAGAGCCCCTACGGCCAGCACCTCAAGAACGTGGCCGATGGAAAACTGAGATATTGATGCAGGAGGGGAATCACCCATGAAAATCATCGTCACCGGCTGCAAGGGCCAGCTTGGCACTGAGATCATCAAGCAGCTGCGGGAGGGCCGCAGCGAGATCGGCCCCATTCCCGAAAAGCTGATGAATGCCACCGTGATCCCGGTGGACCTGCCGGAGCTGGACATCTCCAACTATAAGATGGTGGATGACTTCATCCGCCGCCAGCGCCCGGATGTCATCATCAACTGCGCCGCCTACACCAACGTGGACGGCTGCGAGGTGAACCACGACGCAGCCTTCAAGGCAAACGCTCTGGGCCCCCGCAATCTGGCACAGGCCGCCGAAAAGACCGGTGCCCGCCTGGTGCATGTCTCCACGGACTATGTGTTCTCCGGCCGTGAGAACGGCGGCATTGCACAGGACGAGGCCACCATTCCCGGCCCCATCAGCGCCTACGGCTCCACCAAGCTCATGGGCGAAAAGTATGTGGAGCAGTTCTGCCACCGCCACTTCATCGTCCGCACGGCATGGCTGTACAGCTACTACGGCAAGAACTTCGTCAAGACCATCGTCAACGCCGGCCGGAAATTCGGCAAGCTGGAGGTGGTCAACGACCAGTGCGGCAACCCCACCAACGCGGTTGACCTGGCCCACGAGCTGCTGCAGCTCTGCGTGACCCATGAGTACGGCCTGTATCACTGCACCGGTGAGGGCATCTCCTCCTGGTACGATTTTGCTTCCGACATCATCCGCCTGTCTGGCGTAGATGCCTCTGTGGCCCCCTGCACCAGCGAGGAGTACAAGGCCAAGCACCCCGAAAGTGCCGACCGCCCCAAGTGGAGCGCACTGGACAACCGGATGCTCCGCTGCACCGTGGGCAACGATGTGCGGGACTGGAAAGAGGCCCTGGCCTGCTTCTTCGCCCACTGGGATGGCGAGAATGGGATGAAATAAGGGGAAAGCTTCCCCAAGAAGACAAAACCTGAAAATTGAGGTAGAATAAACCTATGAAAAAATATCTGATCACCGGCTGCGCCGGTTTTATCGGCTCTAACTTTGTCCACTATATGCTCAAGAAGTACCCCGAGATCCTGCTGGTCAACCTGGATAAGCTGACCTACGCGGGCAATCTGGAGAACCTGAAGGATGTGGAGGGCGACCCCCGCCATGTGTTCGTGCAGGGCGATATCTGCGACAAGGAGCTGGTGGAGAGCCTGTTTGCAAAGTATGATTTCGATTATGTCATCAACTTTGCCGCTGAGAGCCATGTGGACCGTTCCATCAAGAACCCCGAGATCTTTGTCCAGAGCAACGTCATGGGCACCGTGAACCTGCTGCAGCGTGCAAAAGAGGCATGGTACGATGCTGACGCCAAGACCTGGAAAGAGGGCAAGAAGTACGTTCAGGTCTCTACCGATGAGGTCTACGGCGCTCTGGGTGCCGAGGGCTTCTTCATGGAGACCACCCCGCTGTGCCCCCACAGCCCCTACTCCTCCTCCAAGGCCAGCGCTGATATGTTCGTTATGGCATTCCACGATACCTACGGTATGCCCATCAACATTACCCGCTGCTCCAACAACTACGGCCCCTATCAGTTCCCCGAGAAGCTGATCCCCCTGATGATCAACAACGTCAAGCACCACAAGCAGCTGCCTGTTTACGGTGACGGTATGCAGATCCGTGACTGGCTGTACGTTGAGGATCACTGCAAGGCCATCGATATGGTCTGCAACGGCGGCAAGATCGGCGAGGTCTACAATGTGGGCGGCCACAACGAGCGCCCCAACATCTTCATCGTCAAGACCATCATCGAGCAGCTGCACGACCGCCTGAAGGACGACGGCATCAGCGAGGATCTGATCAAGCACGTTGCCGACCGTCTGGGCCACGACCGCCGCTACGGCATCGACCCCACCAAGATCAAGAACGATCTGGGCTGGTACCCCGAGACCCCGTTCGAGAAGGGCATCGTCCTGACCATCGACTGGTATCTCGAGCACGAGGAGTGGATGGAGCACATCACCAGCGGCAACTACCAGAAATACTACGAGGAAATGTACAAGAATAAGTAAGTTCTTGTTCGGTATATTGAAAAAGAGGGAACGTCCATCCGCAGACTGTTCGTAAAAAAGTATTCAACAAATGACACGGCAACTGGATGTCAGGATTGGTTACTGTTCACTCCGCTAGGTCTAAAAAGCAAAAAGTCCCATGCCCGCACCGCCAAAGTGCTGGGCATGGGACTTTTTGCGTCTGGGAACGGTACACCTCTATCGAGGTGTACCATACTAGACTTTGTACCAAAGTCGTGTGCCAAAGGAGATTGTGCTCCTTTGGAATTTCCGTCATCATAGAGGAAAGAAACAATCTATTAACTTTCCCATGCAGCAACAATGCTTCTTTTTGGGTTTTGAGGATCAATAGTCACCTTTATAGGTGTTCCCTTGCTCACGAGAGGATTGAACCAAAACCAATGGGACTGTCCATAATAAGTGTCTTTTCCAATCTTATATTGGTACCGGATCACCCAAGGATAAATTACATCTTCATCAGCAAGGTGATAGGTACTCATGTGGAATTTTATGTGAACCCTTTTTACTGCATTAACTTTTCCGGAAACAATCTTTCCGTTTTTCAGCAGGTCTGCTTTGCGGATGTCTGTAATCCATGCTACCCCGATAATTGCCATAGCAATAAGCCACGCAGCTATGAGTGCCCCGATTCCAACTTGCTTATAGGCGATAGAAATCAGAAAAGCAACAAAAATCCCAACAGCACCAAGAATATGGAGCAAATCTTTAGAAAAGAACTTATGGATTTTTTTCATGGAAAGACACTTCCTTTCTCGGTAGACAACATTATTTGTTCTATTGTATCATATGCTCTGTGTTTTTTCAAACCAAGTCAAGTGATTGGTGAAACGACATGAAATAATTGCATCTCACGACAGGTCACCGAAGATAATTGGATTTTTGCAAAAAGAGGAGTAGTGTATCGTCGAAGGATGTGTTATACTCAGTCCATGGAACAATTATGAACTTTATTGTTACTCGGCAGGGTTTGGGGCAGGCACGCCCCAACAAGATCACTTGGAAAACTCGCAAGAGTTTGAGAAGTGAAGTCCCGGATGGACAGGAAATTTTCAAGAATTGAAAATTTGTGGCCACGGGACGGTTCTTGCCCTCTACCGCTGCGCTCAAAACGCATTTTCAACAAATGTTTCCAAATTGTTAAGACGCAAAAAATAAGTAGCGGGGCTCTGCTCGTGTATGTTGATCACCGTTTGCTCCGAACGAAGTTCCTGCCCCTGTTTGTGCAGCGGCGTTGACGAAAAGTCGGTATCACGTTCGGTCGGCTCATGAAATTTTCAAGGTGCAGCTCCCTAAAAGAAAAATACCGCCCACGCAGCGCAGCGATGGATTTTGTCGGATGAATCGGCGGCAAAATGAATCGGGTGTGTTGCGGGGCGGTTAATCTTTCAGGGATGATCCACGGCGAGGCAGTGTTCAAAATGAACACGACCACATCTTGTGGATGGTTTCAAACCAATCCACAAAATCGGTGGGATTTGTGACAGAGAATATCATGGTTTGCAGGGTGCGTCAAGATGGTTTTGTGAAATTTATTGCGATAAAGTTGTGATAGTAGGACTTATCGGCCGGAAATTGAACCATCTTACAAAGAATTTGTGCGCACAAATTGGAAAATCAGCACATCTGTGCTATACTCAAAGCAGAATTTGTTGAGCTAAAACGGAGGTATTGAACCATGTCAGAGAAAAACACCGCCGACATTGGATTTGAAAAGCAGATTTGGAATGCTGCCTGCGTACTTCGGGGCAATATGGATGCTTCAGAGTATAAGGGTGTCGTCCTTGGTCTTATTTTCTTGAAATATATTTCGGATCGTTTTGAAGATAAGTATAATCAGCTGGTTGCAGACGGTGATGGCTTTGAGGAAGATCGTGACGAGTACACATCGGAAGGAATCTTCTTTGTGCCTGCTGGTGCGCGTTGGAGCGATGTTTCTGCAAAGGCACATGATCCCGAAATCGGTCAGGTAATCGATGATGCAATGCGCGCTATCGAAAAAGAAAACGCGCGCCTAAAAGATATTCTGCCGAAAAATTTTGCGCGTCCAGAACTGGATAAACGTCGGTTGGGCGAAGTCGTTGACCTGTTTACGAACATCAAAATGATTGAACACGGCAGCGAAAAGGACATTCTGGGGCGCACTTATGAATACTGCCTGTCGATGTTTGCAGAACAGGAAGGCAAGCGCGGCGGCGAGTTCTTTACACCGTCCTGTGTTGTGCGGACGCTGGTGGAAGTGCTGCAACCGTTTAAGGGACGAGTGTACGACCCTTGCTGCGGCAGTGGTGGTATGTTTGTTCAGTCTGCAAAATTTGTAGAGAACCATAGCGGAAATATCAACGATATCTCGATTTATGGACAGGATTCCAACCCGACCACATGGAAGCTGGCACAGATGAACCTTGCCATCCGTGGCATTGAACCCGACCTTGGCAAGTATGCAGCAGACACATTCCTTGATGACCAGCACCCGACCATGCGGGCAGACTATATTATGGCGAATCCCCCTTTCAACCTGTCGAACTGGGGTGCAGAGCAGCTCAAAGATGATGTTCGCTGGCAGTATGGTATGCCGCCTGCAAGCAACGCGAACTTTGCATGGCTTCAGCACATGATTTATCATCTTGCACCGGGCGGCCGCATGGGTATGGTGCTTGCAAATGGTTCTCTTTCCTCTCAGTCTGGCGGTGAAGGTGACATTCGCAAGAATATTGTGAATGCTGACCTTGTGGACTGCATCATTGCCATGCCGACACAGTTGTTTTATACGACGCAGATTCCGGTTTCGCTCTGGTTTATCTCTAAACGCAAGAAACAAGCCGGTAAAACGCTGTTTATTGATGCCCGGAAGATGGGCGATATGGTGAGCCGCAAGCTGCGTGAACTGACCGATGAGGATATTAAAAAAATTGCCGATACCTATAATGCCTATGTTAATGGCACACTGGAAGATGTAAAAGGTTTCTGCGCAGTTGTTGATACAGAGAAAATTGCGGAGCAAGATTATATATTAACACCGGGTCGTTATGTTTGAGTTGAGGTACAGGAAGTTGCTGGTGAACCTTTTGAAGTAATAATGGTTCGGCTGACGTCTGAACTTTCAGATTTGTTCAAGCTGTCGCACAAGCTGGAAGCAGAAATCAAGGAGAAGCTGGGGGCGATTGGATATGAAATCTGAATGGACATATCGCCCACTTGGTGAGCTTGTATCTTTTGCATCAGGAGGAACACCGAGTAAAAAAAGAGATGATTATTGGGGCGGAACTATTCCTTGGATTAGTGCAAAGACATTGAAAACGGAGAATATCGACACATCTGATTTGTTTATAACAGAAGAAGGGCTAAAAGCTGGAAGCAAGATTGCGCCGAAGGGAAGCATCTTACTTCTTACACGAGGAAGCGGTCTTTTTAATGGAATACCAATTGCTAGAGTTGAAAAAGATGTGGCTTTCAATCAAGATATAAAGTGTCTGGATTCATATGGAGAAGTGGAAAACGAGTTTATATTTTATTGGTTGTTGTCGCAAAAAGATTATTTGATGGCAAAGGTTGGAGTTACAGGAATTGGAGCGGGAAAATTTGATTTAGATTTTTTACAAAAGCTAATGATTCCGATTCCGAGTGAGCGAGAAAGAAAAAGTATCGTTGGATTCGCAAGTAGCATCAGCGAAAAAATTAGATGTAATGCAAAGGTAAACGATAATTTACAACAGCAAGCGCAAGCGCTTTTCAAGTCTTGGTTTCTCAATTACGAGCCATGGGATGGTACGGCACCAAATTCTTGGCTTCATGGTAAATTGGGAGACTACGCTAATATTAAGCGTGGAGGTTCACCCAGACCAATACAGGAATACTTGTCTGACTCAGGTTTACGATGGCTTAAGATTTCAGATGTAACGGGCCTACAAACACCATTTATTATTGACATCAAGGATCATATAATCGAGGAGGGATTAAAGAAAACAGTTTTTCTTAAAGCCGGTTCACTTGTGCTTTCCAACAGTGCGACACCGGGCATTCCCAAAATACTTGATGTTGATAGCTGTATTCATGACGGATGGCTTTACTTCCCTGAATCAAGATTTTCCAATGAATATCTCTATTTATATTTTAAGTATATTCGTCAGCAGCTGGTTAACCTGAGTAATGGTAGCGTTTTTAACAATCTAAAGACGGATATTCTCAAAGGCTATCCAACTATATTACCTGATGAAGAAACACTACAACGCTTCGATGGAATTATAAAGCCAATGTTTCTACAAATGCAGAATCTTACTCGTGAATCGCACGACCTGATGGATTTACGAGATACCATCCTGCCCCGTTTGATGTCGGGTGAACTCGATGTCTCCGGCATCTAATTTTAAGCCACTAAATTATCGTTTACTTAAATTTCAATAACTCTCACCAGTGGCGGGAGATTCTATGGAGAAACTGCCACTGCCGTCGTTCTCTGAAATCGTAATAAGGAGATACGGCGATGAAAAATAAAGTTATCAACGAGATACAGCGGAAAATGCTGCCGTATCTCAATAACGAACAGTTGCTGCATTTGAAAGCAGTGCTGGAAGCGTCATTTCAAGGTGTCATAATTGAAATGGGTGAAGAGCAGCCAAAGGCTGAGGAACAAGATTCGGCAGCAGCGTTCATTACGGCAAAGCGGATAGAAGGCTGTTCCGAGAAAACACTGACCTATTATTCAAAAACTATTGCAGCGATGCTGAATGGCGTTGGAAAATCACCGCAGCAAATTACAACGGACGATTTGCGAAAATATCTGACGGATTATCAGACACAGCGGCACTCAAGCAAAGTTACGATTGACAATATCCGGCGTATTCTTTCCAGTTTCTTCTCGTGGCTGGAAGATGAAGATTTCATTGTGAAAAGCCCTGTCCGCAGGATTCACAAAGTGAAAACCGCCAAAATCATCAAGGAAACGTACACCGATGAAGCACTGGAACTGATGCGTGACAACTGTTCAACAGTACGAGATTTGGCGATTATTGATTTGCTTGCATCTTCTGGAATGCGTGGTGGGGAATTGGTGACACTTAATCGGGAGGATATCAATTTCAACGAGCGCGAATGTGTTGTATTTGGTAAGGGCAACAAGGAACGATTGGTATACTTTGACGCACGGACGAAGATCCACCTTCAAAATTATCTGGATGAACGGTCAGACAGCAATCCAGCACTCTTTGTGACATTGAAAGAGCCACATGAGCGGTTGATGATCGGCGGTGTGGAGACAATGCTCCGTGAATTGGGACGGCGATTGAAGCTAAATAAGGTGCATCCGCACAAGTTCCGGCGAACATTGGCAACGTCAGCGATTGACAAGGGAATGCCGATTGAACAGGTGCAGCAGCTTTTAGGACACCAGAAAATCGACACAACTATGCACTATGCAATGGTAAAACAACAAAATGTGAAATTGGCACATAGAAAATTTATTGGATAAGGTGATATGAATGAAAGAAAAGTTTTTGAGAGAACTTGCGGACATTCAAACAGGACCGTTTGGAAGTCAACTTCATAAAGAAGATTATGTTGCGGATGGAACACCTATTGTCACAGTTGAACATTTAGGGAACAAGATGTTTTCCGAACAGAATTTGCCGCGAGTATCAAATACGGATAAAAATCGATTAAAAAAATATGTGCTAAAACAAGGCGATATTGTATTTAGTCGTGTGGGTTCTGTAGATAGATGCTCGTATGTTGATCAAAAACACGATGGATGGATGTTTTCTGGAAGATGCCTTCGAGTACGCCCAACTAGTGAAATTGATTCCGAGTATCTTTACTACTACTTTTGCTTAGAGGAAACAAAGCAATTTGTCCGAAATATAGCCGTTGGAGCAACAATGCCTTCAATCAATACCAAGTTACTTGGAGAAGTTGTAGTGACTTTTCCGGAACTGGAACAGCAGAAAAGGATTTCTGGAATTTTATCTGCAATCGATAGTAAAATTGAAGTCAATCAAAAGATAAACGATAATTTACAGCAGCAAGCGATGGCATTGTATGCTGAAATGTTCCTCAACAGTTCCAACAACGATGTTACCTCTGGAACTCTCAGTGACATTGCAGTTATCACAATGGGGCAGTCTCCGAGTGGCAGCAGCTACAACGAAGATGGTGTTGGCGAGGTTTTCTATCAGGGACGAGCTGAATTTGGATTTCGGTTTCCCAAACGGCGGCTTTTTACCACAGAACCTAAACGCATGGCTGAGGCTGGCGATGTCCTT
>ENA-ORLU01001211-ORLU01001211.1-human-gut-metagenome-genome-assembly--contig:-NODE-1211-length-20114-cov-5.875580_pt1 | contig 20114 bp, 18 predicted proteins | sample MGYA00243009_ERZ508833 | MGnify/ENA primary metagenome ERZ508833 (study PRJEB26277, sample SAMN04329763) | human gut metagenome | biome: human-associated habitat | host: Homo sapiens | place: USA...
GAGCCTGCTGCCGTTGCATTCCAGCAGGCCACCGAATTGGCTGGCGTTCATCTTTCTTTTGAAGAAGGCCGAGGCAAGCAGCGGATCAGCTGCATTGCAACCGCCTATCATGAATTCATCCGGCTGGGTCCGGAACTGTATATCGAATCCCTTGATGTTTTGCTGAACGCTTGGAACGGCGAACCTGATTCCATGAGTTCCGCAAACCTGCTCGGCATCTGCCGCTTTGTAGAACTGTATCACTCCGAATATAACAAAGGCCGTCTGATTGCCAAACTGCGGCAGGTAGATGCCTTCACCATTTTCCGCCTTGCACGAACCGCAGGCGTAAGCCTTCCCGGCAAGACGAAGTACCTTCAGCAGGTCTATACTATTTATAATGGTGGCAGCCGCCGGGCTGCATTGCCGCTCAAGTTTTAACTTTAAGTATATTTAACGAGGTATTATCCAATGATTATCCATGAAGAACCTTCGCCTAACTCGGTTTCCTCCCCTGTTTCCACAGCAAAGGACAGCCGCTGCTATACCGTAGAAGACCTGATGGAAATGCTGCTCCTGAGCCGTCCCACTGTCTACCGTCTACTGAAGCAGAACGAATTCCGCTGGTTCAAGGTAAGCGGCGCTTACCGTATTTCCAAAGCCAGCTTTGAAGCATGGCTCAATGATGGCACTGTTGAACGCAATCCTGCTGTTTGACATCCTCAACATTTCACGCGAAATCTGCTATTCTTTAGCCGGGATGAGAAATCCCGGCTAAACTTTTACATAGATAGAGAGGTGTCTTTCATGGATGATATGCGGAATACTTCGGCTCCCTTATACGGAAAAGCTGAACCTGCCACTACCAAAACCACCATGTCGGTTCGTGAGATGCGGCAGCTTCTCGGCCTTGGCAAAACAGACAGCTATTGGCTGCTTCATAAGAATCTCTTTGAAGTCATTCTGATAAACGACAAAAGGCGTATCGTTATTTCCAGCTTTGAGAAATGGTATGCCAATCAGGTCAAATATCATAAGGTCAATGGTTCGCCACCGGGCGAGGAACTTTGCAAACGGTCCTATTCCGTTCCTGACGCCGCCGAGATATTGAAGGTGAAACCCGAAACGATCTATACACTCATCCGACAGGGCAAGTTGAAAACAGAAACGGCAGACTTCTGTATGAGAATTCCCAAAGAGGACTTTGAGCGGTGGTACCGATCACAAAGTCGCTACCGCACAGCAGCCGACCGTGAGCGTGACCGGGAGATTGAAGCGCAAACCATCTCCATCCCGGAAATGGCAAAACTACTCGGTATCCCACGCAAGAATGTTTATGGGATTCTTGATTGCAAAAAATACCGAGATTGTTTCGTCATTGAGCGCGTGGCCGACAGGCCGCGCATTACCAAAAAAAGTTTTAAGGCATGGCTTAAAAGCCAATCTACATACCAACTTCAAAAACCGAAAAAAGAAACGCATGAGGAGCCGCCGCTAAAACTGCAATGTCCCAAGAATGGGAAATACTACAGTTTTCAGGAAATTCAGGCTTTTTACGGAATCAGCCGCCCAACACTTGACTCGTGGGTTCTCAAAGAAGGAATTCCAACGATGAAGTTGGGAAGGGTAAAACGCATCCAAAAAGATGCTTTCGATGAAGTTCTGAAGTCCAAACGTAAAGTAGAGGAGGATGTATAATGGCTAGCATTGTCAAACGCAATAACCGATACTGCGTTGTCTATACCTACAAACACACTAATGGAACGCTAAAGCAGAAATGGGAAACCTTTACCGACCTTGCAGATGCCAAAAACCGTAAGAAAGAGGTCGAATACAAAGAATCCGTCGGTACCTTTGTGGCACCCCAGTGCCGAACTCTAAAAGACCTGCTTAAAGAATACGTCACCCTGTACGGAAGAACCAAATGGGCACTTTCAACCTATCAATCAAACACTGCACTGATTTCAAACTACATAGAACCGCTTATCGGCTCAATGAAGCTGCAAGATCTCACCACCCGCGTAATTGAGGGATATTATCAGCGGCTGCTTAAATACGAAGCCGTTGACCCTATGTGTGGAAAGCGTCAGCATCAATACGTTTCTCCCGGCACGGTTCGTTCGGTTCACAAAATTTTGAGAAGTGCCTTTGAGCAGGCTGTAAAGTGGGAACTTATGGAAAAGAATCCCTGTATTTATGCCACCTTGCCCAAATACACTGCAAAGAAGCGTGATATCTGGACTGCCGAGACCCTGTTCCATGCCTTAGAAGTCTGTGATGATCCACGGCTCCGGCTTTGCATCAACCTCTCCTTCTCTTGTTCCCTGCGCTTAGGGGAATTGCTCGGTCTGACATGGGATTGTGTGGATATCTCCCCCGAAAGCATTGAAGCCGGGCGAGCCTCCATTTACATAAATAAGGAATTGCAGCGTGTAGATATTGCTTCGCTGAACGCCTTGGAAAATAAAAATGTCATCACTCGTTTTCCCTCGCTGAGTTCCCGCTGCACCACGGTCCAGGTTCTGAAAAGCCCTAAAACAGACAGCAGTATCCGAACCATTTTTCTCCCCAAAACAGTTGCTGAAATGCTTGTCCACTATAAAGCCGAGCAGGACATGACAAAGGACGCACTGGGTGCAGAGTATGCAGACTATAATCTCGTGGTTGCCGGCCCGCTGGGAATGCCGACCGAACAATCCACCATTAACGGTGCATTGAAGCAGCTGATTGAGGAAAACGATCTCCCCAAAGTGGTTTTCCACAGCTTCCGACACTCCAGCATTACATACAAGCTCAAGCTGAACGGCGGCGATATCAAAGCCGTGCAGGGCGATTCCGGTCATGCACAGGCTTCGATGGTCACCGAGCAGTACGCACACATTCTGGATGATGATCGGCGTTTGAACGCACAACGATTCGACGATTTCTTCTATCAGCATCATGGTGCAGAGCCTGAAGCCCTCCCTCGCGCAGAGCAATCCACTCCCAAAGCCAGTCCAGTCGATACAGATGCGGCAGCAGCTCTTGCTAAACTGCTGGCTGACCCCTCTATGGCTACACTCATTAAAAATCTTGCAAAGAACCTATAAGCCTCTATACATAAACAGCGGCAGTTTTCCGTATATGGAAAACTGCCGCTATCTGTTTTAGGATGATCCCGTTTCTTTGTGTTTTTTCGCCTTAGCTTCCTCTATGTCCATCTTCAGCTGATGTGTAAGCTGTTTTACATAATCGAGTGAAACTTCATAGCCTTCTGCGATTTTTTCTGCCGGCATCCCATCAAGGATACGGGAGATCACAATGTTCTGAGTGGCTTGTTTTCTCGACTCTGCAATCATTTCCTCAATAGAGGGGCAATGTTTATTATGCATCCAATTCAAGTAATCCAAGCGTTCAGCTTCTATCCGCGATAGAAGCCTGACTGCATAGAAATTGTCATCTACCTCGAAGCGAACTTCCTCTCCGGGTTTGACTTCAAGTTTTTCCAGAACCGCATCTGGGAGTTTTACAGTTCCATCTTCACCGACTACAATATTAAATTTCTTTTCCATCGCACACTCCTAAAATCACGCAAAGTTCCTTGCATCCAGTGCCTTTACTCCCGTAAGAATACCATAAGCCCCTTCCTTTTACAAGACAATGCGCATTTCCATTCGCACTGTTACATAGACCAGAGTTTTCTCGCAGAAAGCTCTGGTCTTTTTCTATTGAAAACATTTGTCCATCACACCAGCTACGGCTGTATGGTCTGGTTCACGAATGCTAAACAAGCAAATATCCGTAGGGAAACGTACACTTCCCAGCTAATGAAAGGTGGGCATTTTACAATGAACCTTCCACTTTTCATTAGCTCTGCTAATTTTCTGCTAATGAAAAGCCTTTTACTCGTTTTATTTCGGGGTTTGTGTTCTTTACTCAGATTGACAGCGCAACAAAAAATCAATTGATAAAACGTTACTTGTTTTACCTACTTTTGCCTAGGATTTATGGCTTCAGCCCCTACTCCTAAGCGGAAGGCCGTGTGTTCGAATCACATCGGGGACGCCACTTAAAAAAGCGAAGGTCATCTTTCCCATGGAAAAATGACCTTCGCTTTTTATTTTGAAACTATCACAAAAATCAGCCGCCTATAGCAGCTTGCGTTTTTAATGCCTAAGCAACATCCACAAATCACATATCGCAAATATGCCGTTTTGATAGGCGCTATTTTTGAAAATTGCGATAATGAAACCCAATAGAGCACCTTATGCCCAGTTCATCCGGCCGTAGCGGGTGGTCAGCTGGCAGATCTCCTTTTGGAGCTTCTTGGTCAGCTGGGTCTTTTTCAGCCGCCAGCGCCAGTTCTGGCCTACGGTAGAGGGCTTATTGATGCGGGCGGCATTATCCAGCCCCAGCCAGTCCTGCATGGGGATGATGCACCTTGCCGCTGCACTGCGCAAAATCAGTGCGATCATGCTTTTATAAAGCTGCTCGTCCGGGGTGGCGTAGTCGTACAGGTAATCCCGCACCATGGCGCGCTCGGCGTCCGAGATGGTCTGGTACCAAGATACCAGCGTCTCGTTGTCGTGGGTACCAGTGTACGCCACGCTGTTCACCGGGTAGTTGTGGGGCAGATAGTCGCTGGCGCTGCCGGTATCGCGGGAGTCAAAGGCAAATTCCAGCACCTTCATGCCGGGGAAGCCGCTGTCCCGCACCAGCTGCCACACGGTGTCGCTCATGTAGCCGAGATCCTCGGCAATGATCTCCCGCTTGCCCAGCGCCTGCTCCACCGCGCGGAACAGCTCGATGCCGGGGCCTTTTTCCCAGTGGCCGTCCACCGCCGTCTCGCTGCCGTAGGGGATGGAGAAATACTCATCGAAGCCGCGGAAGTGGTCGATGCGCACCACATCGTACAGCTCAAAGCAGTACCACAGCCGGGTGATCCACCACTGATAGCCGGTTTCGCGGTGCGCCTCCCAGCGGTAGAGCGGGTTGCCCCACAGCTGACCGGTAGGCGAAAAGCCATCCGGGGGAACGCCCGCCACTGCCGTGGGAATGTTGTCCTTGTCCAGCTGGAAGAGCCCCGGGTTTGCCCATGCGTCCGCAGAATCCAGCGCCACATAGATGGGGATGTCGCCGATGATCTGGATGCCCTTGCTGTTGGCGTAGGCTTTCAGCTTGCGCCACTGCTCGTCGAACTTGAACTGAAGATACTTGTGGTACTCCACCTCAAAGTAAAGCTCCCGGCGGTAGTAGTCCATGGCGGGCTGCCAGCGCAGACGGATATCCTCTGCCCACTCGATCCACGGCTTGCCCTCAAAGCGATCCTTCACCGCCATGAACAGGGCAAAATCGTCCAGCCACCACTTGTTTTTCTCGCAGAATGCCGTAAACGCATCGTTGTGGCCTATGTCGCTGCGGGAGTACGCCAGCCGCAGCAGACGGCCGCGCTCGGTATACAGGCGGCTGTAATCAATGTCGTCTGCCTTGCGGCCGAAGTTTGCCTTTTTGCACTCGGCGGCGGTCAGCACCCCTTCCTCCACCAGTGCGTCCAGACTGATGAAATAGGGGTTGCCCGCAAAGGCGGAAAAGCTCTGGTAGGGGCTGTCGCCGTAGCTGGTCACACCCAGCGGCAGGATCTGCCAGTAGGTCTGTCCGGCTTCCTTGAGCCAGTCCACAAAGTCGTATGCTTCCTGCGAAAAGCAGCCGATGCCGTAAGGGGACGGCAGACTGCTGATGGGCAGCAAAATGCCTGCACTTCTCTGCATCTTCTTTTCCCTTCCTTTATAACTCGATCATAACACCGGCGTGGTCAGACACCTGCGGCTCCTGCAGGCCGCCAAACACCACCCGGCTGCTCTTGACAGCCACCGCCTGGGAGCACCAGATCTGGTCGATGCGCTTTTTTGCCGCTGCATCCGGGGCATCCCGCCAGCCGTCAATGGCTTCCACCACCGTGTAGCCCACGTCCCGCTGCTGCGCCAAGCGGTAGGTATCCTGCCAGCCGCTGCCCAGCACGAGGTCGTAGCCCTCGCCCCGCACATCGGCTTCGCTGTTGAAGTCGCCCAGCAAAAAGGCGGTCTGCTTTGCGCCCGCCGCCTTTGAAAGCTTTTCCCACTGGGGAGCGAAAGGCTCTACCTCGTCCTTCCACCAGCCCAGATGCACCGTATAATACCAGACGTCTCCTGCACAGACGCCCAGCGTGCGGCGGGTCTTCCAGTTGCTGTAATCATTGATCTGGCTCAGCAGCAGGTTTTCGGCGGCGATGATGGGTGCACGGCTGAACACCGCCGCGCCCTCATCGTAAATGTCGTAGCCCACCTTTGCCGGAAGCCAGCTCCAATCGTAGTGCACACCCCGCGCTTCCAGCATTTTTGCCACGGCTGCGGCGTGGTTGTCCGCTTTCAGCAGCACCATATTGCCGGGGCAGGGGTAGTACCCCGCCGGAGCCTCTGCCAGCAGCGGCGCAGCGGCGGTCTGGTTCACCTCCTGCAGGGCGAACACCTCCGGCTGCTCCTTTGCGATGAAGTCTACAAAAATCTCCCGCTTTGCCTCATGCTCCGGGATGATAAGGCTGTGGGTATTCAATGTCAGCAGTTTCATAGTTTTTACAGAATATCGTTGATGTCAGATTTCAGAACGTCTGCCTTGGGGCCGTACACAGCCTGAATGCCGTCGCCCTTCACCAGCAGGCTCAGCGCACCCTCGGCCTTCCATGCGGCAAGGTCGGCCACCTTGGCAGGGTCTTTTACGGTAACACGCAGACGGGTCATGCAGGCGTCCACCAGCACGATGTTCTCCCGGCCGCCCAGCAGAGCGATGATGCGCTCGGCCTGACCGTTATCGGCCTTTTTGTCGGCCTTCTTTTCGGTCTTTGCGGCGGCGGCAGAATCGTCTGCGTTGTCATCGGTGTAGTTGCCCAGACGACCCGGCGTTGCCAGCTGAAGCTTGCCGATCATGAAGTAGGCCACGAAGTAGCCGATGACGAAGAATGCCACGACACAGATCACGAAGTTGATGATATCGCCGCCCAGACCTGCCTGCAGGGACATGGGAATGCGGGTGATGAACTCCAGATTGCCGAAGGAGTGCAGACGCAGATGGATGATGCCTGCCATGGCGAAGGCGCAGCCCTGCAGCAGTGCGTACACGATGTACAGCGGCATGGCGCAGAACATGAACATGAATTCCAACGGCTCGGTAACGCCGGTCAGGAACACAGCCAGTGCGGTGGAGATGAACATGGACTTATAGTTTGCGCGCTTGTCGGCGTCCACACGGCGGAACATGGCCAGTGCAATGCCCAGCAGCAGACCGGTAGCACCGATCATCTGACCAACCTTGAAGCGGGCGGGGGTGACGGTAGCCAGCAGATTGTTGTAAGCGGCCATATCGCCGGCCTTTTTGAAGTTGATGAGGTCGTTTGCCCATGCCAGCCACAGCGGGTCCTGACCAAACACCTGACTGCCTGCGTTGACGCCGGTAGCGATGGTGTAGGTGCCGCCGAAGGAGGTATAGTTCATGGGGATGGTCAGCATATGATGCAGACCGAAGGGCAGCAGCAGACGCTCCAGCGTACCATAAATGAACGGAGCCAGAATGGGAGAAGTCTCGGAAGAGTTGGCGATCCAGATGCCGAAGTTGTTGATACCGGTCTGCACCACAGGCCAGAACAGCGACAGCACGATGGAAATAACCACCGCGTAGACAATGACCACCATGGGCACGAAGCGCTTGCCGTTGAAGAAGGCCAGCGCATCCGGCAGCTTGCGGAAGTTGTAGTACTTATTGTAAGCTACGCCGCCCACAAAACCGGCGATGATGCCCACGAACACGCCCATGTTCAGCGCCGGTGCGCCCAGCACAGAGGTGAAATAGCCGTTGACGGCGATCTCCTGTCCGAACAGAGTGTGGGTCACGGCGTCGGGGTCTGCCAGCATGGCGCTGGTGACGCCGAAGATGTTGCCGGTGATGACGTTGATGAGGGCGAACGCCAGCACGGCGGCAAAGGCGCCGCCTGCCCGCTCCTTTGCCCAGCTGCCGCCGATGGCAACGGCGAACAGGATGTGCAGGTTATTGATGACCGCCCAGCCGATATTCTCCATCGTGGTGCCGATGGTCATGACCGCCGCAATATCGCCGCCGCCCATCTGCACCAGCTTGCCCAGACTGATCATAAGACCGGCAGCGGGCATGACGGCGATGACCGTCATCAGCACCTTGCCCAGCTTCTGTAAGAAGTCGAAGTTGATGAGCCCCTTTTTACCCGGAGCCGCTTTTGTTGTTGCCATGATGTTCCTCCTTATTCCTTTTTGCATCGTTTTGTGCAAGCGTTGCGTTGCGTTTGCACTACTTTACGCAACAAGAATAATCCAACTCCGCAATTTTTACAAGAGTTTTTTGCGCGAAAAACAAGCTTTCTACGTTTTCTACAATCGCACGAAGGATTATTTGTGGAAATTGTCGAAGGTACGCAGGCACAGCGTTGCACAGTTTACGCAATCCCGTGCGCAAACATTGACATTGCGCGCAAACAGCTTTACAATAGAACTACTATATCAGGGAGGAACAAACTATGGCAGTTACCATCAAGGATGTTGCAGCGGCAGCGGGGGTCTCGCCCTCCACGGTATCCCGCACCTGCAAGGACAGCCCTTCCATCAGCCGGGAGACCAAGGAGCGGGTGCGCCGCATCATGGCGCAGCTGGGCTACGAGCCGAATTTTGAGACTGAACCGGTGGAGGCTTTTTCCAAGACCATCGGCATCATTCTGCCCTCCTCCCAGCGGGACGTCTACGAAAACGCCTTTCACCTTGAGATCATCCGCGGCATCGGGCAGTTCTGCAACCAGCGGCGGTATGTGAACACGGTCATCACCGGGCAGGACGATGCCGAGGTGCTGGACGCCATCCAGAGCATGGTGGCCAACGCACAGGCGGATGGGTTTATTTTGCTCTATTCCAAAAAGGACTGCCCGGTGGCGGCGTATCTGCGCAACGAGGGGCTGCTCCATGTCATTGTGGGCAAGGCAGCGCAGTCCGCCAACCAGACCATCTACATCGACAACGACAACGCCCTTGCCGGGGAGGAAGCCACCGATTACCTTTATGAGATGGGACACCGCCGCATTGCGTATTTCGGGGTCAATAACGCCATGCTGTTCTCCGCAGAGCGCAAGCGGGGTTACCAGATGTCCCTGCTCAAGCACGGCATCACCCCGCGCGAAGAGGACTGCGTGGAGGTCAACACCCTGAACGACGCCTACGAGGGGGCGCTGAAAGCCCTGCTCACCGCGCCGGACCACCCCACCGCCATACTGGTCAGTGACGACATCCTTGCTGTGGTGCTGGAGCAGTTCTGCGGCAAGCTGGGACTGCGCATCCCGAAGGACCTATCCATCGTGTCCTTCAACAACTCGCTGTTCTCCCGCATCACCAGCCCGCAGCTGACCACCGTGGACGTGAACCCCTACCAGCTGGGCATGGAAGCCGCCAGCCAGACCATCAACCACATTGAGAACCCGAACCTTCTGGCAACAAAGATCATCGTGCCGCACAAGCTCATCCCCCGGGAGAGCTGCTGCCCGCTGCCGGAGGTCTATAGCAATTCAACTTTTTAATGCAACAGCAACATCGTTGAATTGCATATCGCAGAGATGCCGTTTTGATGTTGCGCTAATTTCTTGACTTGCGATAATAAGAATAATGGGATTGTTTTCTCTTTTTCAGAGAAGAGGGGGTACAGAGCCCTGCTATGCAAAAAGTCCACTTGCCCCTGCGATTGACCAGATAAAATCGCCCGCATTGTGGTCAAAACCAAATGAGGCCAGCCCATAAACGAAAAAAATCCAACGATTTCTAACGTGAAATCGTTGGATTTATGGTCCAGCAGAGCTGGACAAATCCGAACTTGTCGGGGCAAGGCCCCTCCATCTTGCTTGCGCAAGACCGTTCTGTTGCTCAAAAGCCCCACTGGGGCTTTCGTTGCTTCGCAAACGCAAACTTTTTTCTCCGCAATCGGTGGTCAAAGTGTCCTCAAATCGGACGGTTTGGGTGCCATCCTTGTAGTTGAACGTGATCAGCATCCGGTCATCGTACAGGAAAATGGCATTTATAAATCTGACAATATGCAGGAAAAGCTTAGCCTGGTAAATCGCTTTGGCTGTACTATTTATTTTGGTCAGCCAAGCCAAAAGGAATACTTTGATATTGTATTGGAGCTTGCCAAGCGTCAGGGCATAAATAAAAGTGAGGAATGGCTTTGCGCAGAGGCACGTAAATGGGAGCTTAATCATGGTGGCATCAGCGGCCGAACTGCTCAGCAGTTCCTGAATTATGTTCGTGGAGTAGTGGAGTCTGGCTCTGACGGTCTATGCTAAAATTATTCACAAAAAATAGCTTGCTTATTAATGACCTATATGATACAATCATCTAGTGTCAATAATTTTTGAATATATAACTTATGTTCTTATGTAAAGAGAGGTGTAAAGAATGAAAGAAAAGATTCATCCGAACTACGGTGAGGTTACTGCTACCTGTGCATGCGGCGCAAGCTTCGTTACTGGCAGCACTAAAAAAGAATTGCGCGTGGATGTTTGCTCTAAATGCCATCCATTCTTCACCGGTCAACAACGTAACGTTGCTGCTCGCGGTCGTATTGAAAAATTCAACAAACGTTACAACAAAGAACAATAATCTACATTCACAGCAGAGCTTATATAGCTCTGCTGTGTTTATATCCGAAAGAAAGTTAGCTTGAGTATGGAAAAGAAGAAATTAAGTGTAGGGGGCCAAGCTGTTATTGAAGGCGTAATGATGCGCGGTCAGGATAAAATTGCCGTTGCTGTGCGCCAGCCTGATGGGGAAATTGCTGTAGATGTTAGAAATGTCAGCAGCATTAGAGACAAATATCCGATTTTGAAAAAACCGCTGCTTCGCGGCGTTGTAGCTTTATTTGAGTCATTGTATGAGGGCATGAAGGCATTGACATATTCTGCCCAAATGTCAGGAGAAGAAGAGGAACAGCTCAGCGACAGAGAAATGGTGATGACCATTCTGACCTCTGTGCTTTTGGCTGTAGGCCTGTTTATCGTTCTGCCTACCTGGTCTATGCGTTTTCTGCATACCCTGACCAATGACCCTATGCTGCTTAATCTGGCTGAGGGCGTACTGCGTATGCTCATTTTTATCAGCTATATTGCAGCAATATCTTCTATGAATGACATCCAAAGAGTGTTTCAGTACCATGGTGCAGAGCACAAAACAATATATACCTATGAAGCTGGATTGCCTTTGAAGGTAGAGAATGTGCGTCAGTTTACTACTCTGCATCCTCGCTGTGGCACCAACTTCCTAATGATTGTTATGCTTATCAGTATGTTCATCTTTACATTTTTAGGATGGCCTAATTTGGTAGAGCGTATCTTATCAAGAGTAATCCTGATGCCTGTTATTGCTGGTGTCAGTTATGAAATAATCCGCTTTGCAGGAGCCCATGCAGATAATACCTGTGTCCACTATGCTATTATGCCGGGATTACTGCTGCAAAAGCTTACTACACGTCAGCCCGATGATTCCCAGATGGAGGTTGCTATTGCTTCTCTTAAGGCAGTGCTGCCTGAGGATGATCCGGTTATGATAGCCACTGCAGAGGCCGAAGCCAAGGAAAAGGAAGAGGTTCAGCCTGCTGAGGCTTGAGAAGGGTGAAAGATAGGCTAGTGAATTCTTAATGCTTACCCCTGAAAAAATTTACAGGAGAAAAAGAAATGCTGGATAAATTACAAGCAATTGAAGATAGATATTTAGATTTAGAAGCGAAAATCAGTGATCCTGATGTTATAGCCAACCAAGGTGAATGGCTGAAATGCACCAAGGCTCACGCTAAGCTGGAACCTGTAGTTACTGCTTTTCGTGAGTACCGCGATATGGTCAAGGCTAAGGAGGAGGCTGAAGAAATCCTTCAGGCTAACGAGGATGCTGATTTAGTAGAAATGGCTAAGGAAGAGCTTAAAGAGCTGAAGCCCCAAATCGAAGAATATGAGGAAAAGCTGACCATTCTGCTGCTGCCCTCCGACCCTAACGATGACAAGAACGTAATTGTGGAAATCCGCGGTGGCGCTGGCGGCGATGAGGCTGCTCTTTTTGCAGGCGTACTCTTCCGTATGTATATGCGCTATGCTGAAACCCGTGGTTGGAAGATTGAAGTTATGGACTCCAGTCCTACCGAGCTGGGTGGCTTTAAAGAGGTTGTGTTCCAGATTAATGGTGACAGCGTTTATAGCCGCATGAAGTTTGAAAGTGGCGTTCATAGAGTGCAGCGTGTGCCTGAGACAGAGTCCCAGGGCCGTGTACACACCTCCACTGTTACTGTTGCTGTTCTGCCTGAGGCAGAAGAGGTTGATGTGGAAATCAATCCTGCAGATCTGCGTGTAGATACCTACCGTGCAGGCGGCGCAGGCGGACAGTATGTAAATAAAACTGAATCTGCTGTACGTATTACCCATATTCCTACTGGTATTGTTGCTCAATGTCAGGACGAAAAATCCCAGCTGAAGAACCGCGAAAAATGTATGCGTGTTCTCCGTGCCCGTATTTTGGAACAAGCACAGGAAGAGCAGCGTGCAGCTACTGCTGAGGACCGTAAGAGCCAGGTTGGCACCGGCGACCGCAGCGAACGTATTCGTACCTATAACTATCCTCAGGGACGCGTAACCGACCATCGCATTGGTCTGACTCTCCATAAGCTGGAAGCAATTGTCAATGGCGATATGGAGGAGCTTGTAAGCGCTCTGATTACTGCAAAGCAAAGTGAACAATTACGTCAGGTGAAATAAGATGAATAAGCCTGTTTGGACTATCATTAAAATTTTAGATTGGACGAAGCAGTACTTCGCAGATAGAGGCGTGGAAAATCCACGCCTTGATGCTGAAGTGCTGCTTTGTGCTGTTTTACAGTGCGAGAGAATCAAGCTGTATATGGACTTTGAACGTCCTTTGACTGGGGCGGAGTTGTCTCAGTACAAAAATTATGTAGTACGTCGTGGACAGCACGAGCCTTTGGCCTACATTTTAGGCGAAAAGGAATTTATGCGCAACAGCTTCAAGGTTACCCCCGCAACTCTTGTTCCTCGTCCTGAGACGGAGCTGCTGGTAGAAAGCCTTATTAAGGCAGCACGGGGACTGAAGGCTGATGGTGATGTTAAAATTCTTGACATTGGCACAGGCAGCGGTGCTATTATTGTGTCCTTATTAGATTATCTGCCTAATGCTAAGGGTGTTGGTGTGGATATTAGCGTGGATGCTCTTATTGTTGCCGAAGAAAATTCTAGGCGCATTGGCGTAAGGGAACGTGCGGGCTTTATGCAAAGCGATTTGTTCAGTCGCATTCCAGCAGATAAAAAATTCGATATTATAGTGTCTAATCCGCCCTATATTCCTGCCGCTGACATTGTGGGCTTGGCCAAGGATGTGCAGAAGGAGCCTCGTGGTGCTCTTGATGGCGGCGCCGATGGCTTGGATTTCTATCGCCGCATTATCAGTGAGGCTATGGACCATATGACGGACGAGGGCATTTTGGCCTTTGAGGTTGGCATTAATCAGGCTCAGGTGGTAGCAGAGCTGTGCTGCAAGGCTGGCTTTAAGGCTACAGCAATCCGTAAGGATTATGCAGACATTGAGCGAATGGTTTTTGCTGTTAAAGAAGAAGGAGATGGCAGTAAATATGCTGACCTATTATTGGAAATTACAAGAAACATGTGATAATACAGAAATTCTGCGTCAGGCCGCTTATTTTATCAAGACTGGCGAGGTTGTGGCCTTCCCTACAGAAACAGTTTATGGCTTAGGTGCCAACGGACTTAATTCTGAGGCTGTAGCCAAGATTTTTGCGGCCAAGGGGCGGCCCAATGACAATCCCTTGATTCTGCATATTGCAGATAAAAAGGATATTCTGCCCCTGACTACAGGTCTTAATAATAACGCCAAGGTATTGATGGAGCATTTTTGGCCTGGCCCTCTGACCCTTATTGTTAATAAATCTAGTATTGTCCCTGATGCAGTAAGCGCAGGTCTGGACACTGTAGCAGTACGCTTTCCTGGCAATCATTTTGCGCAGGAATTTATCAAAGCCTGCGGTTGTCCTATTGCAGCGCCCTCTGCTAATATTTCTGGTCGTCCCAGTCCTACTAATGCGCAGGACGTCCTGGAGGATATGCAGGGCAAGGTGGCAGCTGTTTTAGACGGCGGTCACTGCGGTATTGGTCTGGAATCTACCGTGGTTGATACTACTGAGTCTGTACCCGTAATTTTGCGCCCAGGCGGCATTACTTATGAAATGCTGACAGAGGTTCTTGGTGCTGTAGATATTGATCCTGCACTTCAGGGAGACAAGAACTTTAAGCCTAAGGCTCCGGGAATGAAATATCGTCATTATGCACCTAAGGCACCTGTTTATCTTTTGGAGGAACAGGCTGTGGAGCAGATTCCTGTTTTAGTTAAACAGGGCTTGGCCGCAGGGCTCAAGGTAGGTGTGCTTTGCAGTGAGGCTATGCAGATGCGGCTGCTGCCTCATCAAAATCTGCAGCTTTCCTGCTGGGGCAACAGCCGTGAGCAGTTGGCTGCTGATTTGTTTGAGCTGCTGCGCCGCTTTGACCGTACTCAGCCTGATGTAATTTTGGCAGAAGGCGTAAGCGAGGATGGCATCGGTTTGGCTATTATGAACAGAATGCGCAAGGCTGCAGGGTACCAGAGCATAATTGTGAAAAATGGTATACTAATGCTAAAAAATGGTGCACAATTACCAGCTTTTATGGTAAAATGAAACTAGCTATAAAGTAATGCGAGGAGGATGTCTTATGAAAATTGCAATGGCAAGTGACCATGGCGGAGTTCATTTAAAAGAACATATTAAGAATTATTTGCAGGGCAAGGGTATTGAGGTTGTTGACCATGGTACCTATGGTGAAGAATCCTGTGATTATCCTGACTTTGCAGAAAAGCTTTGCCAGGACATTACCAGCGGTGCCAGCGGCGCTGAACGCGGCATTTTGATTTGTGGTACTGGTATTGGTATTTCTATTGCGGCTAATAAATGCAAGGGTATTCGCGCAGCTCTGTGCGCAGACGTATTCTCTGCAAAAATGAGCCGTGAGCACAACGATGCCAACGTACTCTGCATGGGCGAGCGTACTACTGGCGTAGGTCTTGCAGAAATGATTACTGATGCCTGGCTGGAGACTGAGTTTGCAGGTGGCAGACATCAGCGCCGTGTAGATAAAATAATGGCACTGGAAAAATAATCGGAGGCATATTGTGGACAAGGAACTAACTTCAATCGTTAAACAGCTTACAGACTGTGCTGAGGAGCTTATTGAAATTGCCAAACCCCGCAGGGAACAGATTTTTGTGCTGGGCTGCAGCACCAGTGAGGTTATTGGCAACAAGATTGGTACCGGAGGCAGCAGTGAGGTGGCAGTTGCTATGTTCAAGGCCTTAAAGGCTGTATGTGATAAGCATCAGCTTTTTTTGGCAGTGCAATGCTGTGAACATTTAAACCGCAGTCTTGTAGTTGATGAAGCTGCTGCTGAAAAATACGATCTGACAGAGGTGACCGTACGTCCTATGCCCCATGCAGGCGGTGCTATGGGCACAGCTGCCTATGAAAATTTTGCAAATCCCGTTGTTGTAGAAGCTGTTAAAGGTCATTTAGGTATGGATATAGGACAAACCCTTATTGGTATGCACCTGAAAAGAGTAGCAGTTCCTGTGCGCCTGCAGCATAAGCTGATTGGTGATGCAGTATTGACTGCTGCCAGAACACGTCCGCCTCTTATTGGAGGCGAGCGCGCCAAATATCCTGCTAATAGATAAAATAAGCCTTAAAATTGAGGAGGAACTAAGAACATGAACTTAGACAAATTGGCTATTGCGGATCCAGAGCTTAACGGCTATATTAATGAAGAGCTTAACCGTCAAAGAAATAAGATTGAGCTTATTGCATCTGAAAACTTCGTAACCCCGGCAGTAATGGAGGCTATGGGCACCGTACTGACCAACAAGTATGCGGAGGGCTATCCTGGTCATCGCTACTATGGTGGCTGCGAATACGTAGATAAGGTAGAAACCCTTGCTATTGAGCGCGCTAAAAAGCTGTTCAATGCTAAATTTGCCAATGTCCAAGCTCATGCTGGCGCAAATGCCAATCTGGCAGTATACTTTGCGTTCCTGCAGCCTGGCGATACCATTATGGGTATGAATCTGTCTCAAGGTGGCCACCTGAGCCATGGATCCCCGGTAAATATTTCCGGCAAATATTTCAAAGTAGTTCCCTATGGTGTAAATAAGGAAACCGAAGTAATTGACTATGATGAAATGGAAAAGATTGCTAAAGAGCATCAGCCCAAGATTATTGTTGCAGGTGCCAGCGCTTATCCCCGTGTAATTGATTTTGCTCGCGTAGCAGAAATTGCTCACAGTGTAGGTGCGCTCTTTATGGTTGATATGGCGCACATTGCAGGCCTTGTTGCTGCAGGTCTTCATCCCAGCCCCATGCCCTATGCTGACGTAGTAACCACTACTACTCACAAAACCCTCCGTGGTCCTCGCGGCGGTCTGATTCTGACCAATAACGAGGAATATGCTAAGGCAATCAATAAATCCATTTTCCCTGGCGTTCAAGGTGGTCCTCTGATGCACGTTATTGCTGCTAAGGCTGTTGCTTTCGGCGAAGCACTGAAGCCTGAATTCAAGGAATATCAGGAAAATATCGTGAAAAATGCTAAAGCCTTTGCTGAAGCATTGGTTAAAGAAGGCTTCCGTCTTGTTTCCGGCGGTACTGATAACCATTTGGTTCTGGTTGACGTTCGTGGCCAAGGCCTGACTGGCAAGGTTGCAGAGCATCTGTTGGATGAAGTAGGTATTACCTGCAACAAGAATACCATTCCCTTTGATCCTGCAAGTCCCTTTGTTACCAGTGGTCTGCGTTTAGGCACTCCTGCTGCTACTACTCGTGGCTTTAATGAAGACGACTTCCGTGAAATTGCAGCAATCATCGGTCTGGTACTGAACAATCCTGAGGATGCTGCTAAGCACGCAGAGGCTGCTAAACGTGTAGCTGCTCTCTGTGCTAAATATCCCATGTATCCTAATCTCTAATATTTAAGCTATACATATGTCACCGCTCTCTTATGGGGAGCGGTGTCTTTAAAAGCAAAATAAACAGAATCTTCATATATTTTTGAATCAAATTGCATATGCAAATCAATTTTATACTGCACCACTGTATGTATGACGGCTATTCATATTAGCTATCTCACTGCGCAGCGGAGGTGTGGAGTTGTTTTGCTGATTTTTCAAAAGAAAGGAATATATCAATGCAGATTACAATCGTAGATCATCCCCTGTTAAAGGAAAAAATGACCGTATTGCGTGACGCTAACACTGATTGCGCATCCTTCCGTCGTGCTATTGGCGAAGTTGCTATGCTGCTGACCTTTGAGGCTGCAAAAAACATTCCCGTGGAAGAGGTTGATGTAACAACTCCTCTCTGTACAACTAAAGGTCATAAAATTAAAAACTCCGTTACTGTTGTACCTATTCTGCGTGCAGGCTTAGGCTTTATGGAAGGCGTACTGACTGTACTGCCCGAAGCTAACGTTGGTCATATCGGTATGAGCCGTAACGAAGAAACTCTGGAGCCTTTGGAATACTACTGCAAAATGCCTAAGGATCTGGACGCTTATACCATCGTAGTTGACCCTATGCTGGCAACTGGTGGTTCTGCTGTAGCAGCTATTGACCAAATCAAAAAACGCGGCTATCATAACATTTGCTTTATGTGCCTGGTAGCAGCTCCTGAGGGTGTAGAAAAGCTTAACGCTGCACATCCTGATGTAACTATCTATACTGCTGCTCTTGATAAATGCCTCAATGAGCATGGCTATATTGTTCCCGGTCTGGGTGACGCCGGTGATAGAATTTTTGGCACCCTGTAAGACTATGGAAGCAAAAAGCAGACCCGAATGGGACGAATATTTTATGGAAATCGCCAAGGTGGTAAGCACACGCTCCACCTGCCTGCGACGCAGTGTAGGCGCCGTTATTGTCAAAAATCGTCAAATTGTAGCGACTGGCTATAACGGTACTCCTAAGGACCTGCCTCACTGTGCAGAGGTTGGCTGCCTGCGAGAGCAGCTCAATGTACCATCTGGCAAAATGCACGAGCTTTGTCGTGGCATTCATGCTGAGCAGAACGCTGTAGTACAGGCTGCTTATCATGGTGTGTCCGTTAATGGCGGCACCGTTTACTGCACTCATCAGCCCTGCGTTGTATGTACTAAAATTCTCATTAACGCAGGTATTGAGCGCATTGTTTACGCCAATCCTTATCCAGACAAGCTGGCTGAGGACATGATGAAGGCCTCTGGCATTAAGATTGATATCGTAAAATAAAAACAAAAATCTGTGCGTATTAGCGAAAGCTAGTTGCACAGATTTTTTGCTTAGGGTATAATATTATATGAGATAGCTGATGAGTTGGCTTGTCAATCCGCAAGGATTGGTGGTGATACTATGACGACCTTTGAGGTACTATCTTTGATGATAGCCTTCGGCATCTTAGTTGCTACTATCATAATTGCTTCCAAGTAATTCTTGATGCAAGCCTGTAGGGGCTGTAAGGACGCCTTCACGTAAATTTTCTTGAGACGAGCCGACGCTACCACACATCAGCTGTCTCTTTTTAGTTAGCGCAACACACGCCAACTATCTCTATAAATATTATAGACCAATAGGAGCTTTTATGCAAGGAATGCATTTTGACACATTTATTTTGCTTGCTAAATGACTGTATTCGTGATAAAGTAAGCTCATAACTGCATAAGAAAACGCTAGGGGCGCAATTTTTGCTGAGAGGACACAGTCCGACCCTTTGAACCTGATTACGGATAATACCGGCGTAGGAAAGCGAAAAATTTGGGCTTGCCAAAGCTTTACCAGCCGTTTCCGCAGGGAAGCGGCTTTTTTTGATGCAAAAAGCAAAATAAGGAGCGTGAGCTTAATGGCAACACAAATGCAGCTGGCACGTCAGGGCATTATTACAGAAGCAATGAAAATAGTAGCGGAGCAGGAAAAGGTGTCTCCCGAATTTATCCGCGAGGGCGTAGCAAAGGGAACAATCGCCATTTGCTGCAATGTTAATCATAAAAATCTTATTCCCAGAGGCGTAGGCGAAGGCCTCAAGGTCAAAGTAAACGCTAATATTGGTACTTCCAGTAGTTATCCTGATCCAGAGCCGGAGCTGAAAAAGCTTGAGGCAGCCATTGCAGCGGGTGCAGACTCTGTTATGGATTTATCAACTGGCAACAATATCAGTGCGTCACGCAAAGCCATTATTGACGCTTCTACGGTTATGGTAGGCACAGTGCCTATTTATCAGATTACTGTAGAAACCATCCAAAAGCGCGGCGCTGTTGTAGAAATGACTAAAGAGGATATTTTTGATGTTATCCGCCAGCAGGCCAAGGACGGAGCTGACTTTATGACTATCCACTGCGGCATAAATCGTCAGGTGCTGAAAGCCTTGGTTGATGAAGGTCGTGTAATGGACGTAGTTAGCCGCGGCGGCAGCTTTATTACTGGCTGGATGCTTCATAATGACAAGGAAAATCCTCTTTATGAATACTATGATGAAATTCTTGATATCTGCGAGGAATATGATGTTACCATTAGCTTGGGCGACGGACTTCGTCCTGGCTGCATTGCCGATGCTACGGACAGAGCGCAGATTCAGGAGCTGCTTAACCTGGGCGAGCTGACTCAGCGTGCCTGGGACAGAGGCGTGCAGGTAATGGTAGAAGGTCCTGGACACGTGCCCTATAATCAAATTGCAGCTAATATGCAGCTGCAAAAGCGCATCTGTCATGGTGCACCTTTCTACGTACTTGGACCCTTAGTAACAGATGTTGCCCCTGGCTATGATCATATTACTGGTGCCATTGGCGGAACCCTGGCCGCTATCAGCGGTGCAGATTTCCTTTGCTACGTAACTCCGGCAGAGCATCTTGGACTGCCTGACTTGGAGGACGTTCGCCAAGGTGTTATTGCATCCCGCATTGCTGCTCACGCTGCTTATTTGGCTAATGGTAATAATGCGGCCGGGGC
>ENA-ORLU01001227-ORLU01001227.1-human-gut-metagenome-genome-assembly--contig:-NODE-1227-length-20017-cov-5.345787_pt1 | contig 20017 bp, 19 predicted proteins | sample MGYA00243009_ERZ508833 | MGnify/ENA primary metagenome ERZ508833 (study PRJEB26277, sample SAMN04329763) | human gut metagenome | biome: human-associated habitat | host: Homo sapiens | place: USA...
ACATATCAGAACCAGATGTTGTTGCCCGCATCCTACACGGTTCTCTCCGAGGAGGAAATGACCTATATTGAGGGCGGTGCCATCACAGCCAGTGATGCTACAGCTGCTGTGCTGAATTTTGCGATCAACTTTGCTGTGAATACCATCAAGACCCTGGGCCAGGGTGCCTTTAATGCTGCTTGGAATGGTATGAAAGAGATGCATGATGATGGCCTATCCATTACAGGCTCGGTCAAACATTACTGGGGCCGTCAAACTCCTGCTGGCAAGGCAGGTACGGTTGTGGTCGGCAGTTTTGCCGCTTTCTATGTTTATGCACAGACCATGCAGATCATCAACACGGCCGTTGCGATTTATAAGGATATCAAGGCCATCTATGAGCAGACCAAAGCTGACAAGGCTGCCAAAGAGGCTGCCGCTGCTGCCATCCCGAGCAACACGCTGGCCGTGGCCTGAGCGTGTCCTGTGTAATTTGAGTTGAAAGGAGTTCTTTGTGATGAAACACCTTTGTTTTCCCGCTTCGTACGCGCGTCTTTCTGAGGAGGAGCAGTGCGAGACCATCGGCGGAGGCGATCTGCGCAGCGCATGGAGCACCTTTACCGACAACCTCCACTTTGGTGATTTTTCCATGGGCAGCGGATTGCTGACATTCTCCATCTCCTTTGTGCCCATGCTGCTGTTCAACGTCATCCGCACCGGATACCGGGCCGCGGAAACGATCTACAACAAGCTGAGCGCCCGGTACGGCTATCAGGACGAGACCCTGACGGCTTTCCAGCAGTATACCGACGAGATGCGCAATAAGCACCTGAAAAACAACGCTTAAAGTCTTAAAAACAAGCAGCGGCAGGCACTCTCAAAAGGTGGGGGGTGCCTGCCGCTCTGTCAATGCCACAAAGGGGACGGAGCTGACGGTCCACCCCAGAAACAGAGAGCTCATGAAAAAGGAGCCTTTATGAACGCTGAACTGCAATTTCTCACTGCCCTGCAAGGCCTGCACACTCCTGCCCGGGATGCCGTCATGCTCTTCTTTACCCGGCTGGGCAATGCCGGGTTTGTCTGGATCGCGCTGGCGGCTCTCCTGCTGCTCTTCCGCCGCACCCGCCGGGCCGGGTGCATTTTGGCGCTGGCCCTTGTGTGCGACCTTGTACTCTGCAACTTCATCCTCAAGCCACTGGTGCACCGTGTCCGCCCCTGTGACCTGTTACCCGAGGCAGTCCTCCTCATCCCCCACCCCAGCGATTACTCATTCCCCTCCGGGCACACGGCGGCCTCCTTTACCGCCGTGGCTGCCCTCTGGCTGGCCGGGAAGAAACGGCTGGCCGGTGCCACCCTTGTGCTGGGCGTCTTCATCGCCTTTTCCCGCCTCTACCTCTGCGTCCACTTCCCCACCGATATCCTCGGCGGCGTGCTGGTGGGGCTCGTCTGTGGCTGGCTGGGAAAATGGCTGTGGGAATCTTTCGCTCAAAAACAAGCATGAGAAAAGCCCTGCGGCTCGGTTGTTGAGCCGCAGGGCTTTATTGTTTGGTTCAGGGGAGAACAAGCCGTACTTATTCCGGCAGGTCCTCTTCGTTCTCCAGGCTGTGCCAGACGTTCTGGACATCGTCGTTGTCCTCGAGGGCGTCCAGCAGCTTGCCCATCAGCTTGAGCTGATCGGGGTCGGTCAGGCGGGTGGTGGTCATGGGGACCATGGCCAGATCATCGCTCAGGATCTCGTAGCCTTTCTCCTCCATTGCCTTGACGACAGCGGAGTAGTTCTCGGGATCCGTGGTGATCTCTGCGGCCTCTTCGCCTGCATCGAAATCCTCAGCACCGGCATCCAGAGCATCCATCATGGCCTCGTCGGCATCCTTGTCCTCGAGGGAGATGTCGATGACGCCTTTCTGGCTGAACAGGAAGCCCACGCAGCCCATAGCACCCAGGTTGCCGCCGTTCTTGTCGAAGTAGTGGCGCAGGTCGGCAGCGGTACGGTTGCGGTTGTCGGTCAGGGTCTCGACCATGACTGCAACGCCGCCGGGGCCGTAGCCCTCGTAGGTGATGGCCTCGAACTCGGTCTTGTCGCCGCCCTCAGCCTTCTTGATGATGCGCTGGATGTTATCGTTGGGCACGCTCATGCGCTTTGCCTTGGCGATCAGGTCTGCCAGCTTGCTGTTGGAAGCCGGGTTGGGGCCGCCGTCACGGACGGCAACGCTGATCTCGCGGCCGATCTTGGTAAAGACCTTGGCGCGGGCGCCGTCAGTCTTTTCCTTCTTGCGCTTAATGTTGTTCCATTTGCTATGTCCAGACATGGGAAAGAGCCTCCTAAATTTATCGGTATCTCCGCCTGCGGGCAGACGGGCTGTGGTCGCCCGCTTGTGGCAGCACACAAAATCTAACTCTGTTATTCTATCACAATCCACCGGCGCGTTCAAGCCTGAAAAGCCTGATTTTCGCCCGGATGCGTGTAAATCTGCGGTTTACAGCAGCCGCAGTGCCTTGGGGTAGTGGTTTTTCACCCGCCCGCCGGACACCTTGCCGCCGCCCAGCGGCCAGCCGTCCACGGTCACGCAGCACCAGCCGTCCGCTGCCGTGCGGGCTTCCACCTCGCGGCCGGAGAGATACTCGGTGCAGCGGCAGTCGGCAAGGGTCAGCTGCTCGCAGTTCGTGCACAGGCTGCCAAAGGCCGTGAACAGATGATGCTCCGGCACAAAGCGTCCCTTCTGCACACTGCCTACGAACACCCCCGCCCGCAGCACATGGAGCCCCGTCTGCGGAAAGGCCACCGGCAGCAGCACACCGCCGCCGTGCACCACAGCCGGGCGCTGCGCCAGTGCAGGGAAATACTGCCGGGCAAACTCCTGCCATGCGGCAAGGCTTTGCGCCGGGGTGGCCTCCCCTGCCCCGGTATCCCGGGTGCGGCGGCTCGTGCCCTGTACTGCATCCCGGCAGGCACGGCTGTCCGCACGGCGAGTGCTGCGGGCATCTGCCGCCTTAGCAGGCTTTGCCTTACCCTTGCCCTTTTTGCCCACCTGTGCAGCAGCGGCAAGCCAGAGCTGCTCCTCCGGGGTGTATTCCCCCTCCGGCGGCAGGGTGCGGGGCGTGCCCGCCTTGACCAGCCGGGCCATAAAATGCCCCTCGCCGCCCTGACAGGGCCAAATGCGGCGTACCTTGCTTACATCCAGCGGCAGACCGCCGGTGCGGTTCTCTTCGCCTGCGCTGCCAAAGGTGTAGTCCACGTTGCCCAGCACATCGGCCAGCGCAAACTCCGGGTGGCGCTGCAAAAAAGCCGCCACCTGCGCTTCGTCCTCCTCCGGCGCAAAGGTGCAGGTGGAGTACACCAGCTGCCCGCCGGGAGCCAGTGCCGCTGCGGCGCAGTCCAGAATCTGCGCGCCCAGCTCTGCGCACTGCTTTACCAGTGCTTCGCAGTGCTGCTGCAGCGCTACTGGCTCCTTGCGGAACATTCCCTCACCGGAGCAGGGCGCATCCACCATCACCCGGTCGAAAAACTCCGGCAGCGCCTCGGCAATGCGGGCGGGGGTCTCGTTGAGCACCACGGCGTTGGAAACGCCCATGCGCTCAAGGTTGCTTTTTAAAATTTCGGCGCGCGCAGCCACATACTCGTTGCTCACCAGCACACCGCGCCCCTGCAGTGCCGCCGCCAGCTGGCTGCTTTTGCCGCCGGGCGCGGCGCACAGATCCAGCACCCGCATCCCCGGCTGCACTCCCAGCAGCGGCGCTGCCGAAGAAGCCGAAGGCTCCTGCGAGTAGAACACCCCCGCATGGTGGTACGGATGCCGCCCGGGCTTAAAATCCGGCTGATGCACCACAAAAGCCGCCTTGCAGAAGGGCGAGGGCTCCAGCGGGAAATCTGCCCGCTGCGCAAACTGCTCCGGCGTGGTGCGCAGCGCCGACACGGTGACCCCGCGCTCTGCCGTCTGCTGCGGAGCGGCATACAGCTGCTCGTACCGCTGCCCCAGCAGGGCACGCTCCCGCTGCTCAAAATATTCCGTAGGCATATTCTTTTCCTCCCATGGGATGTATAAAGCCGCCGGCTGCGGCCACACTATGGACTGTGAGGGCGGCCCCGCCCCCACAGCAACGACCGAAAGGAGCATTCACACCATGGAAAACCGCAGTGAGAACCGCAGCACCAATTGCAAGAACCAGACCTCTAACCGTACCAGCAGCAAGACCACCAACAGCGCCACCAACGAGCACAAGCACCCCAACCAGTACACCAAGGGTGCCGATGACGAGAGCGCCAAGAACTCCACCAACAGCCGTTCCAGCAACGCAAAAAACAGCCGCTGATGGCGTAAGCGGCATCTGACGGACCGCAGATGCCAACAAGCAAAGCCCGCTGCCTTCCACCACTGGTTTCCAGTGCGGAAAGCAGCGGGCTTTCGCATTCTTATTTCTGGTCAGGATCAAACTGCTGCCACAGCACCTCAAACAGCTGGTGCACGCGCTCCAGCTGTCCGTTCAGGTACAGCCAGCCCAGCAGGCATTCGAAGCCGGTAGAGGCACGGTACTCCTCCGGGGAGGCGTGCTTGGCGACGCTGGCCTTGCTGGCGTTGCGGCCGCGCTTGAACACGGCCAGCTCGTCCTCGGTGAACAGCGGCTCCAGCAGCTGCTCCTCCCGGAACTGCGCCTTGGCAGAGACATACTTGACCTTTTCGGCGTTCAGCTTTCCGGCTGAAAGGCGGTGGTGCTCCACCAGACGCTGGCGCACCAGCAGTTCCAGCACGCTGTCCCCTACAAAGGCCAGCGCCAGCGGGCTGAGCTCCCGCGGGTCGATCTTTTCTGATTCGTTCATGATGCTTTATCCTTAGAAGATATAGTCGAACTGATACTCGCCGATGAGGATGGTATCGTTCTCTTCCACGCCCTTCTGCACCAGCGCGTCCAGAATGCCGCTCTCGCCCAGCTGACGCTGGAAGAACTGCAGGCTCTCGTAGTCGTCCACGTTGCTGCCGGCCAGAATATACTCCAGCCACGGGGCATCCACGCTCCACACATGGGCTTCCATGCGCTGGATGGTGAAGTCGCGGCCGTTCTTCTTGGCCTCCGGCTTTTTGTACTCGGGGGTGAACACCGGCACCTGCGGGATATCCTTGAGGCGGTTGTACACCAGACCCGGCAGCTGCTTGACGCCCTGCATGGTGGCGGCAGAGATGGCCACGAAGGTCAGCCCCTTGCCCTCCACATACTGACGGAAGGTCTCGATCTGCTCCTCGGTGGCAAGGTCGCACTTGTTGCCCACAACGATCTGCGGACGCTCGGCCAGCACGGGGCTGAACTTTGCCAGCTCCTCGTTGATCTTCTCAAAGTCCTCGATGGGGTCGCGGCACTCGCTGCCGGAAACATCCACAACGTGCAGCAGCAGGCGGCAGCGCTCCACATGGCGCAGGAAATCGTGTCCCAGACCGACGCCCTCGCTGGCACCCTCGATCAGGCCGGGAATGTCGGCGCAGACAAAGCTTGCGCCCTCACCCACCGACACAACGCCCAGCGTGGGCACAAGGGTGGTAAAGTGGTAGTTTGCGATTTTGGGCTTTGCCGCGCTGATGGTGGAGATGAGGGTGGACTTGCCCACGTTGGGGAAACCGATCAGACCCACGTCCGCGATCAGCTTCAGTTCCAAGGTCACCTGCAGATCCTCGCCGGGCATACCGGGCTTTGCAAACTTGGGGATCTGGCGGGTGGGGGTGGCAAAGTGTGCGTTGCCGTAGCCGCCGCGGCCACCCTTAGCAATGGTGACCGGGGTGTGGTCGGACAGGTCTGCGATGACAAGGCCGCTCTCTGCGTCCTTGATCACGGTGCCCAGCGGCACCTTGATGACCAGATTCTCGGCATTTTTGCCGTGGCACAGGCTTGCGCCGCCCTTGCCGCCCTCCGGGGCCACATACTTGCGCTTATAGCGGAAATCCATCAGGGTGGACAGATGGTCGTCCGCCACAAAGATGATATCGCCGCCCCGGCCGCCGTCGCCGCCGTCCGGGCCGCCTGCGGCCACAAATTTTTCGCGGTGGAAGCTCACCGCACCATCGCCGCCCTTGCCCGCATGGAGCCATATCGTGGCGATGTCGATAAAGTTAGTCTGTGCTGCCATACAGCCCCTCCTTAGCTTTATAGGCTTTTGCGTTTCAGCGCCCTCATCCGAGACAGCGCCACCCGAACACATAGCCTTATTTCATCAAAAAGAGCCGGGCCACAAGGGTCCGGCTCTACGATTGCAGTTATTCAGAAAGAAGTTACTGCTTAACGCTGCACTTCTTGCCGCTCTTGCCCACGCGCTCGAAACGGACGGTGCCGTCCACCAGAGCAAACAGGGTGTCATCGCTGCCCTTGCCAACGTTCTCACCCGGCATGATGTGGGTGCCACGCTGACGAACCAGGATGTTGCCGGCCAGAACGAACTGACCGTCTGCACGCTTGGTGCCCAGACGCTGTGCTGCGGAATCGCGGCCGTTCTTGGTGCTGCCTACGCCCTTTTTATGTGCCATTGTAATTTACCTCCTTAGCCGTTGATCGCAGTGATCTCAACCTTGGTGTAGGGCTGACGATGGCCCATACGGCGAGCACTGTGCTTCTTTGCGCGATAGGTGATGATGTTCAGCTTCTTGCCCTTGCCATTCTTGATGACCTTGGCAGAAACGGTAGCACCCTCAACAACAGGAGCGCCAACCTTCACAGAACCCTCCTCGCCAATAGCGAGAACCTGATCAAACTTCACTTCGGAGTCGGCCTCAACGTCCAGCTTTTCGATGTAGACGATGTCGCCCTGCTCCACGCGGTACTGCTTACCGCCGGTAACAATGATTGCGTACATTTTGTTCATTCCTTTTCGTTGTACTCGCTGGTCGTAAAGGCAGACCCTTACTGCGGGCCATTTCAGGCGCCCACACCATGCGGCTAGAATATTATAGCAAAAACCAAACCGGATTGCAAGAGGAAATTTCCCCTTTTGCGCAGATTTTTACGCTTTTTTCTGCCCGGCCTGCTCTATGGCGGCTTTCACCTGCGCATTATAGGCCTCCGTCTTTTCCAAAAACAGCTTGCGCGGGCTGGAAGCCAGCAGCTGGGTGTCCTTACCTGCAAAGGAGATGGGGCCGTCCAGCTTCTTTTGAGCCGCCTTGTTCTCGGCGTTCAGCGCCAGCGGCACAAACAGGGGCTTGCCCTTGCACTTACGGGTGAAGTACACCTCTGCCGCAATGCCCGCCACCACGGCGATGCCTGCCACCAGCTGGGATGCCCGCAGCCCGATGGAGGGCACCAGCATCAGGCTGTCGGTGCGCAGACCCTCGATCCAGAAACGGCCTGCGCCGTACCATACCAGATACCGCAGGGTAATGTCGCCGTTGAACTTGCGCTTTTTGATGTAGCGGAACAGCAGGAAGAAGCCCACAAAGCACCAGATGCTCTCATACAAAAAAGTGGGGTGCACCGGCAGGTTGGGGTCGATGACCACGCCCTTGGGTACCGTGACCGTGCTGCTCATCAGGTAAGCACGGGTCGTCTCGCTGTACATTCCCCAAGGCAGGGTGGTGTTGCAGCCAAAGGCTTCCTGATTGAAAAAGTTGCCCCAGCGGCCGCAGCCCTGCCCGAGGAGAAAGCCCATAGCGGTCAGGTCAAACATGGGCAGCACCGGCACGCCCCGCCACTTGCAGGCCAGACCACCGAACAAAAAGCCGCCAATGATGCCGCCATAGATGGCAAGGCCGCCATCGCGGATGGCGATCATCTCCCAGATGCTTTCATATTTAAAAGGTGCCATAGCCACATAGTAGGCGCGGGCGCTGATGATGCCCAGCACTACGCCAATAAGGATCACATCCACCATACTGTCGGGGTCTACGCCAAACTCGATGCTGTGCCGGAAGGCAAAGACCAGTGCCAGACACAGACCCACCGCAATGCACACGCCGTACCAGTAAATGCTGACCCCGCCGATGGTAAAGGCCACACGGTTCAGCTGAAAGCTCAGCCCCAGACCCGGGAACTGTACCAGATTTGTAAGATGGTTCATCCTTCTTCCTCCTCGTCCTCTTCTGCCGCCTGCGCCGTGCCGTCCGGCTGGATGTACATGGTAGCCATGCGGTCGGTGCACAGGATGTGCTGCAAAGCAGCGTCCGCATCCTCTGCGGTCAGCCCAGCCAGCATGGAGATCTGCTGCGCCACCGTCTGGCCGCTGAGGGCAAAGTCTGCCATCTGGCTGGCCGAGTCCTCCACATTTTCCAGATTTTCGATCAGCTGGCCGTACTTTTCGTTCTTGCACAGGGTAAACACTTCCCTGTCCACACCGGCGGCGCGCACCCGGGCGATCTCGTCCAGCAGCAGCTGGCGCACGGTATCCGGCACATCGCTCTCGCCGGTGAACAGGATGCAGCAGCAGCCGTCCACCCGCAGCACCTCGCCGCCAAAGCCGGGGTTCACAAGACCTTCGTCATACAGGCGGCGGTACAGCGGCGACATTCCGCCCACGATGCAGCTGAGCACAAGGTCGTACAGCGCCTCGGTGCGCAGATCGTCCGCAGGCAGCGGCTCTTCCTTAAAGCCCACGCCGAAGCAGGGCTTAGAAACCGGCATGGTCAGCGTTTTTTCCGTGGCGGCAAGGGTCATGGGCTCCGAAGCCCACAGCCGCTGCACCTTCTGTGCCGGGCGGGGCTCCATCAGGCCGTGCCGCTTGCAGGCAGCCAAGATCTGCTCCATGGTGGTGTTGCCGGCCGCAGCCAGCACCATATTGCCCGGGGCATAAAAGGCCTTGCAGCTGTCGTACAGCATGGCGGGCGTGATCTCGGCAATGCTCTCCACCGTACCCGCGATGTCGCTGCGGATGGGGTGGCTGTGGTACAGGCACTCGAACAGGCCGGTGATGAGCCGCCAGTCCGGGCTGTCGTCGTACATTTTGATTTCCTGTCCGATGATGCCCTGCTCCTTGGCGATGGTCTGCTCGGTAAAGTAGGGGTGGCCTACCATGCCCAGCAGCACGTCCAAGCTTTCGTCCAGCTGCTGGGTGGCGGTGAACAGGTAGCAGGTGCGGTCAAAGCTGGTAAATGCGTTGGCGTTGGCACCGGTCTTTGCGTACTTGGCAAAAGCGTCGCCGTCCTCGTCCTCGAACATCTTGTGTTCCAGAAAATGCGCCACACCCGCCGGCAGATGCACCGTTTGCCCGTTCAGGCAGAAATCCCGGTCGATGGAGCCGAACTTGGTGGCATAGATCACATGGGTGCTGGAATAGCCCGGCATGGGGCGCACCAGCACCGTCAGGCCGGAGGGCAGGGTCTGCCACTGGTCGGCCACGGTCTTTTCCAGCAGGGTCTGGTTATTCTGCGGCATGGGCAGCATCCTCCTTTGTAAGCAGATAGCTGACCGAGAGGGTCAGGCGGCGCAGGATATCCCGCACCTCGTCCTTGGTCACGGTGCGCAGGGCATTCCGTGCCTGCTCCGGGCTCTGGATAGGCGCAGCGCTGTTGGCACCGGCGCGCAGCACCTCGATGTAGTACCAGCTCTCGATGCCGCCAAGACTGTCCTCTACCCCGTTCATGCCGCTGAGCAAACCCCGGCGGCAATCCTCAAATTCTTCGTCGGTAATGGGACCGGTGCACAGGTCGGCAAGCTCTTTCAGAATCGCCTGCTCTGCGCGGGCGGCATCGGCGTGCTCCACGCCGCTGTTCACCGCCATGCTGCCGGTAAAGCTCTGGAACGAGGAGGAGCAGTAGTAGCACAGATGGTCCCGTTCCCGCACATTGAGGAACAGGCGGCTGGTCACGCTGCCGCCGTACAGTGCCATGGCAAGGCGCACAGCTGCCAGCTGCTGCGGCTGCATGGGCTGCCCCAGTGTGAACAGCATACACAGCTTTGCCTGCACCATATCATAGTTTTCGGTCTTGTGCACCGGTGCAATGGCGGGCATGGCCATGTTTTCCACCAGCGGCAGCGGGGCGCGGTCGATGCAGGCAAGCTCTGCCAGCAAAGCATCCCGGATGGCGGCGGTCTGGGCGGCGTCGCAGCCCAGCACCAGCAGCTCAATGTTGGCGTTGCGCAGCATCTGCCGGTAGGCGGCGGTCAGCATGGCCGGGGTAAGGCCGTCCACCTCTTCCAGATAACCCTCCTGCCGCACGCCCGCCGGGCTGTCGCCAAAGAATTCCCGGTTGGCCTGATGCAGGCAGTAGATGCGTTTATCGTTGATCTCGTCCTCAAGGCCTTTTTTCAGCATCTGCTTTTCAATGCTGACGGCCTGCGGGTCAAAGCAGCCGTCCACAAGATAAGGATGGAAAGCCGCGCCCAGCGCGATTTTGGTATACTCGGCGGTCAGCGCCTCGCCCTCCAGCGCAAAGGCATCCTTGATGCCGGTCACGCTGACGCAGAGGTTGTGGTTGCAGCCCATGGGGCGGGCGTCCACGGTCAGGTCTGCACCGTAGAGCTTTGCCAGCTTTTTGGTCAGCCGGGTCATATCCGGGCAGTCCGCATAGCCGCGCTCCATCACCAGCGGCAAAAGCGCATGGGCAGTAGCCGTTTTGCGCTCTGCCGGGAAGGCAAAGTGGATGCTGATGCGGCAGCGGTTGAATTTAGAAGCCGGGTCGCAGGAAAGATGCACGCCCGGTGCAATGAGAGTACGTTCCAATGATAGTTCCCTTCTCTCTGCGCCGCAGCACAGAGCATTTGATTCAGTCTGCCCGCTGCAGGGCGATGAACTCTTCTAAGCTCAGGCCGCTGGCGCGGATGGCAAGGGCGTTTTCCACCCCTACATAGCGCCAGTGCCACGGCTCGAACACGATGCCGGTGGCGGCCTGCCTGTCCTGCGGGTAGCGCAGGATAAAACCGTATTCCGCCGCATAGGCCGTAAGCCACTCGTAGGCACGGGTCTCGGCAAAGCCGGTATTCTGCTGCGGGTCGTCCGCGCTGAGGATATCTGCCGCGTAGCCGGTGCCGTGCTCGTTGGCGTTGGCAGCGGGCTGGATGGTAGCCGCCAGACGGGCGGCTTCCTCTTCGCTCTTGCGCTTATCACGGTAGGTCTGCACCCGGGCTTCATAGGCATCCTGCCGGGTGTCGGCGTCCTGATAACCGGCCACAAGGGTCAGGCTGACGCCGTCCGCCTGCGCGGCGGCGGCCATGCTGCGGTACTGCATGGCGGCTTCGGCTTCCAGCTGCTGGCCGGTGGTTTCGTCGGCAATATCCAGCAGCGGGGTCGGCTCGACGGTATAGGGCAGATTGGCATTTACCAGCGTAAGCCGCGTGTCTGCGGCGTTGAATACATAATCCGTGCCGTCGTACACGCTGGCTGCAAATACCTTTGGCCCGGCCAGCAGGCCGTGCACCTTGGGCAGCAGCCACAGGATGCCGCCGGTCAGCAGCGCCACCACCGCAGCGCAGCCGGCCAGAAACAGCACCCAGTTGCGGGCCAGCCGCAGCATTTTGCGGCGTTTCCATTGTTGATAGGTCAGGCGCTTATCAGCAGGCGCTCTGGAGGTACGGGTGGGTTCACTCATGCGGCGGGGCTCCTTTTCGGCATAGTTGCAGCGCCGGTGCGCCGCACAGATTCAAACTATATTATACACCCCTTTGCAATTTGTGTAAACGCCGCTGTGTGTAAAAAAATTATGACCCGCCCGCCCCCGGCAGGGAGCAGACAGGCCATAACCAAAAATTTTACGCAGATCAGTCAAACAGCATATCATGGATGGCGCTGACAGCCTTGTCGGCGTCTGCACGGTCGATGATGCAGGAGATCTTGATCTCGCTGGTGGAGATCATCTTGATGTTGATATTGTTGTTGGACAGTGCCTCGAACATCTTGGAAGCAACGCCGCTGTGGCTCTGCATACCGGCACCCACGATGGAGACCTTGGCGCAGGTGGTGTCCACACTGACATTGCTGAAGTGTGCGCTTTCTTTCAGCACACGCATGGCCACCTCGGCTTCGCCTTCGGCGCAGGTAAAGCTGATGTCCTTCTTGCCGTCGCGGCCGGTGGACTGCAGGATGATGTCCACGTTGATGTTCTTCTGTGCCAGCAGACCAAAGATCTTAAAGCTCATGCCCGGCTCGTCGGGAACGTTGAGAATCGTGATAACAGCAACATCGGTGTCCTTGGCAACACCCTTGATCAGCATACCTTCCATGTCCTTTGTAACCTCCTTAACCACCGTACCCGGGATGGGGTTCAGGCTGGAGAGCACCTCCAGCTCCACATTGTACTTTTTGGCCAGCTCCACGCTGCGGTTGTTCAGCACCTGTGCGCCCAGAGATGCCAGCTCCAGCATCTCGTCAAAGGTGATCTCCTCCAGCTTGCGGGTGTTGCGCACCTTGCGCGGGTCGGCGGTGTAAACGCCCTCCACATCCGTGTAGATCTGGCAGCGGTCAGCGTGCAGGGCAGCGGCAATGGCCACAGCACTGGTGTCGGAGCCGCCGCGTCCCAGCGTGGTGATATCGTCCAGCTTGTTCAAGCCCTGGAAGCCTGCCACCACCACCACACGGTTGCGCTCCAGCTCCGAGGAGATCCGCTCGGTCTCCAGCCGGGTGATGCGCGCCTTGGTGTAGGCACGGTCGGTGCGGAAGCCCGCCTGCCAGCCGGTCAGGCTGATGGCATGGCAGCCCAGCTCGTTCAGCGCCATGGCCAGCAGTGCGATGCTGATCTGCTCGCCGGAGGCCAGCAGCATATCCATCTCACGCGCCGAGGGGTTATGGGTGATTTCCCCTGCCTTGGCGATCAGGTCATCGGTGGTGTCGCCCTGTGCGGAAACTACCACCACTACGTCATTGCCCGCGTTGTGGGTGTTGGCCACGATCCGCGCAACGTTGAAGATACGGTCACGGTCCTTTACGGAAGAACCGCCGAATTTCTGTACGATCAACGCCATATCTTGTCACTCTCCTCTTTACGCCCCGCGCTTGCGGGGGCTTGCCGGGCGGAAGCGTTCTTGCACTTCCCTTACCCGTTTATCATTCCACAGTCGCGCCGGTGTTATCGGCATCCAGCTGCAACAGTGTAAATGCTTCACATCCGTCCAGACCTTCCAGCAGCTCCAGACCTTTTTCCAGCTTGGAATAGAACTTTTCGGCTTCGGCCTTTTCCGCCACTGCCATGACCGTGCTGCCTGCACCGGAGACATACACGGCCTTTGCGCCGCACAGCCGCGCCATATCGAACACCTCGCGGGAGCCGGGCATCAGGGGCATCCGGTACTGCTGGTGCAGCTTATCCTCAGTGGCAATGGCCAGCAGGTCGTGCCGTCCCTCGCAGAAGGCTGCGGGCACCAGCGCCGCACGGGACAGGTTATACACCGCATCCTTATGGGATACCTCCTTGGGCAGGGCAGCGCGGGCTGCTTCGGTCAGCAGCTTGTAGTCCGGCACGATGGCGGCAAAGCAGAGACTTTCGTCCACATTCCGCTTGACCGAATACACCTTGCCGTCCTCGAACACGCTGCTGGTCAGGCCGCCCAGCAGTGCCGGGGCCACGTTATCGGGGTGTCCCTCAATGGCAGTTGCCAGCGTGAGCAGCTCCTGCGTGTTGAGCACATCGCCCAGCATCCGGTTTGCGCCCAGCAGACCTGCGATGATGCAGGCCGAAGAAGAGCCCAGACCGCGTGCCATGGGGATGGGGTTCGTCTGGGTGATCTTGAGGGGCGGGATCTGCTTGCCCACTTTTTCGAACAGACCCTTGGCGGAGCGGTACACGAGATTCGACTCGCCCCGGGGGATGCGGGTGCCGTCCGATGCTGAGATTTCCAGCACCTCGCTGTCCTCAAAGGTGACTGTGTTGTACAACGTAACTGCCAGACCCAGCGCATCGAAGCCGGAGCCTACGTTGGCGCTGGTGGCAGGAACCGAAACCTTGATCTTCATTGCCGCAGTTCCTTTCCGTTACACTTCCTCGGGCAGACGCTTGAGCACCAGCTTCACGCTGCCGCCCACGGCCTCCACCTTGCGCGCGGCTTCTGCCAGCGCACGCTCATCGGCGCGCTCCACAAAGTAGGCGCAGCCCTCGTACCGCTCATCCACCACCTTGCCGTAGCCGTAGATGGCTTCCACCACAGCGGGTGCAATGCCCGCTACACGCACATAATATGCAGCGGGAGCCGGGTCGGTGAGCATTCCGTCCACCGGGTCTGCGGGCTGCCAGAACAGGCTGTCGTGCACCTGTGCGCCGTTTTTCAGGGCATCCACCACGTCTGCCACCACAGCGCTGGCGGTGGGCAGCTTGCCAGCGCCCTTGCCGTAGAACACCACATCGCCCAGCATATCGCCCTTGACCAGCACCGCGTTGAACACATCGTCCACGCTGGCCAGCTGGTTTGCCTTGGGCACCAGACACGGCTCTACACCGGCGGCAACACTGCCGTCCTTGCCAAGCTTCATCCATGCAATCAGCTTGATGACGCAGCCCAGCTTTTCGGCGCTGGCAACATCGGCGGCGGTAATGGCGCGGATGCCCCGGGTGGGAATGTTCTGGGGGTAGATCTGGTGGCCGCACACCATGGAGGACAGGATGGCGATCTTGCGGCAGGCATCGCGGCCGTCCACATCATCGCTGGGGTCCTTGGTCTCGGCGTAGCCCAGCTCCTGCGCAATGTGCAGCGCATCCTCAAAGTCAAGGCCCTCCCGCACCATCTTGGTGAGCATGAAGTTGGTGGTGCCGTTCACGATGCCCTCCACCTCGGTGATGACGTTGGCCGCCAGGCACTGGTGCATGGGGGTGATGATGGGCGTACCGCCGCCCACAGAAGCCTCGAACAGGAAGGCACAGTCGTGCTCCTTGGCCAGCGCCAGCAGCTCTGCGCCGTAGGTAGCCACCATCTCCTTGTTGGAGGTGCACACGCTGCGGCCGCTCTCCAGACACGCCTTGACGTAGGGGTAGGCAAAGCGGGTGCCGCCGATGGTCTCCACCACCACCCGGATCTCCGGGTCCTGCAGGATCATATCAATGCTTTTGACCACCAAAGGCTCCACCGGGTTGCCTGTAAAGTCCTTCGGGTCCAGAATGTACTTTACCTCCACCGGTTCGCCAGCCCGGCGGGAGACGCTTGCGGCATTGCGGCGCAGCACCTCGTACACGCCGCTGCCCACCGTGCCAAAGCCCAGAATTGCAATTTTAGCCATACTCTCTTTCCCTCGTTTCCTGTTTTGTTACAGGTTATACCCACAGCGCACACCCACGACCATGCGCTGGCGCGAAAGCTTTTCGGTCAGTTCCTCCGGGGACATCTGCATAGTGTCGGTGCGGATGGTGACCGCCACCAGCGCAGCCCCGTTTTCCGGGGTGGACTGGTTGATGGTTACAATGCTGGCACCTGCGGCGCTGATGCCTGCCAGAAGGCTTTGCAGCGCACCGGTCTCGTCCCGCAGGGTGGCCATGACCGTGATGACCTCACGGCCGTTCTCGGAATCAAAGATACAATCCTTATACTTATAAAATGCGCTGCGCGAAAGCTCTACCGCACGGGTCGCAGCTGAAATACTGCGGGCTTCTCCGCTGGCCAGCAGCTCCTTGGCGCGCACCACCTTGAGAAAGACCTCCGGCAGCACCTGCGCATCTACCAGATAAAAACGGCGTTCCAACTTGTTCACCTCTCAAACACAAGTGTTCTTGCAGAAAATATAATAGCATCCGAACCCCTGCAATGCAAGAGCCCGGATGCTATTTTGTCACTTTGTCCAGTTTTGTCTTGTAAAGTGCGCCCTGTCCTTGCCGGATTTTTCAGCAAAGGGGCAAAAAAGTACGATTTTTGCCCTTATTCCGTATCCAGCGCACTAGTGTCGGTGGGGACGACCGGCTGGGTGGGCACAGCATCGTCTGTGTTCTCGGTAGGGGCAGCAGCCTGCGGAGCTGCGTGGGAATAGGTGCAGGTATCGGGCAGGTCATCGGCGCGGTAATAGCCCACGGCAGTGCTCGGGCAACCTGCACCGGCCAGCAGGCCGCTCTGGGTGCAGTAGCGGCGCTCCACCACGCCTGCGGAGGTGGGGAATGCCTTATAGGGCAGGTCTGCCTGTGCCTGCTCCATCAGCGCCTTCCACGCGGTCACACAGGTGCGGGTCTTGGCCTGCTGCTTGGACAGGGTCTTGGTCATATCGTAGGGTGCATCGTAGCCCCACCACACAGCGGTGACATAGTAGGGCGTGCCGCCCACAAACCACAGATCCTTTTCGTCGCTGGCAGTACCGGTCTTACCAAAGGCTTCCATGCCGTTGGAGTTGGGGTAGCGGCCGCTGGCAGTACCCACACTGGAGAACAGAACGTTCTTCAGCAGGCGGTTCATGACATAGGCAGTATCGGGGGTCAGCGCCTGATAGCTGGTGGCGTTGTTTTCCAGATAGATGTTGCCGTCCCGGTCCAGCACACGGGTGTACAGGTGCGGGGTGGTGTACTCGCCATCATAGAAGATCTGGAAGGCAGCGGCCAGCGCCGTGGGGGTCACGCCGTGGGTCTGGCTGCCCATGACCATCTGGGCAAGGCCCACGTCGTTGGCGGGGTCCAGGGTGGTCAGCTGCAGGGTGTTGTAGACAAAGTTGAAGATGTTGCTTGCACCCACCAGGTCGCCCACCCGGATGGCGATGGTGTTCAGGGAGCGGGCCAGACCGTTCCACAGGGGCAGGTCGCTGCCGTCGCCATAATTGCCGCCGTAGTTGCGGGGCCAGCTGCGCCATGCGTTGGGGTAGGCCTTGAGCTGACTGTCGGAAAGGCCCATCAGGCCGTTTTTGCGGCAGTAGTCCTCATCCCGGATGACCATGTCCTGCTTCTGGTACAGGGGCGAGTTGTTGAGCATGGTGGACCAGTTCACCAGCCCGTACTCCACGCCCAGCGCGTACGCGCCGATGGGCTTGATGGTGGAGCCGGTCTGCCGGGTCACACTGTAAGCACGGTTCAGGGAAAGGCTCTTGGTCTTTTCGCCCAGACCGCCCACCATGGCCAGCACATTGCCGTCATAGTCCAGCGTGACCATGGCCGCCTGGGTGCGGACATTGCGGTAGTAGTACACGGTGCCGTCGTCGCCGGTGCGGGTCTTGGGGGTGCCGTCGGCGTTCATCACCTGCACGTCATCGTCCGAGATGCTGGTCACCTCTTCCTCATGCCAGCCGGCCGGGAAGTAAGCGTCACCCTCGTTGAGCATCAGGTTCTCCATGGCCGTCTGCATCTTGGGGTTCACCGTGGCTTCAATGGTGTAACCGCCGGTGTAGAGCATCTTCTGGGCCGTGGCCTCGTCCACGCCCTCCTTGGCGGCAATGTCGCTCACCACCTCATTGAAGAGGGCATCGGTGAAGTAAGAGGAAGCCATGGAGGCGTTCTTCTTGCTTGCGTCCTCTTCCGCCAGCACCAGCGGCTGGGCGGCGGCGTTGCGGTAATCCTCTTCCGAGATGACGCCCTGCTGCCACATGTTGTAGAGCAGGAAGTTCCGGCGGTGGATCAGGTTTTCAGGGTTGGTATAGGGGTTGTAGTTGGTCGGGTTCTTGGTAATGGACGCAATGGAAGCGCACTCCCAGAGGGTGAGCTGGCTGACATCCTTATTAAAGTACTCGTTGGCTGCCGTCTGCACACCCTGAATGGTACCCGTGAAGCTGATGGTGTTGAGGTAAGCTTCCAAGATGGTCTCCTTGGAGTAGCTGCGGCTCAGGCAGAGGGCGCGGTAAATTTCGCGCAGCTTGCGCAATGCACCCTCTATGCCTCTGGCGCTGTCATCGTCCGTCAGGTTCTTGATGAGCTGCTGCTCCAGCGTGGACGCGCCCTGCTTGGAGCTGTAGATGGGCAGGATATACTCGTTGATCATCGCGCCGATGGTGCGCTTGAAGTTGACACCCGGCTCATTGTAGAAGTCTTTGTCCTCGGTGCAGATGAACGCATACTGCAAATAGCTGGGGATCTGCTCCAGGTTGGCCCACACGCGGTGGCTGTTGGAGGAGCGCAGGGTGGCGTATTCCACCTGAGCACCGGTGTCCGGGTCGGTAGCCATCACCACACTGGACTGGCTCAGCTCAATGTTGTCCAGGTCCAGCAGGTTGCCGTCGTCGGCTGTAGCATTGACCACATAGTACACGGCCCCCACGGCCAGCAGGCTGCCGCCAATAATGCACAGACAGACCACCGTGGCAATGAGCCGCCCCAGCACGCCCCAGAACGTGACGCGCCGCGTTTCTTTCGGCTCTTTGGGTTCCTTGGGGGCACGGGGAGTTCTCTGCTCCTTGCGGCTGCGGCTCAGGTCCACTTTACGTCCCGCCTTGGGCCGCTCCTGCATGGCGTCCCCGCGGCGGATCTTTCTTGTTTCATTGTTTGAGATAAGGATCGCCTCCTGACTTCCTGCGGCCGCCTCGTGTTATGCGTTTTTACCATCGTGTTCAGCCTGTTCTGGATGGCCCTGCCCCGGCTCCCGCTGGGCCGTGCCGACTCCGCGGAGGAGACCCCTGTCCCCTCCCTGCCCAGCATCTCGGTGCAGGCCGTGCCGGAAACCGGCTCCACCACCTACTACCTCTGCGACGAGGGCGGGCGGGTCGTGGTCTGGCAGTGTGACGCCGACGGCACCCCTGTCCAGCGGGTGCTCCGCACCGGCATCTATGTCAACCTCCTGCCGGAGGGCGACGCCCTGCGCGTCAAGCAGGGGCTGCGCCTCCCCAGCGAGACCGAGCTGCGGCAGCTGCTGGAAGATCTGGGCGGGTAAAGCACAAAAACTCCCCCGGCCGGGGGAGTTTTTGCCTGCTTGATCAAAATTATGCCTCCATCTCTTCCAGCGGGACGAGATAGTTCTTACGGCACTGTTCATAGTTGAGCATATAATCCTTGCTGGGGTTGTGGTGCATCATGTTTTTGAGGGTGTGGGAATCGTAGTCCTCACCGGCCTCCATGCCCACCAGACGGGCCGCCACAATGGAGCAGTGGTCGGAGATACGCTCCGCATTGTTCAGCACATCCAGGAAGACAACGCCGGTATCAATGGAGCAGGCACCGTCTTTCAGGCGCTTGATGTGCTGGTCGCGCAGACGCTCCACCAGAATGTCAATGATCTCCTCCAGCGGCTCTACCTGGCGGGCCATACGGACATCCTCATTTTCAAAGGCATCCACGGTCAGGGTCAGGATGTTCTCCAGGGCCGCGTCCAGGATCCCCAGCTCATTCTTGGCGGTCTCACTGAACGAAGCCTCTTTTTCTTCCAGCTCCTGAGCTTTTTCCATGATGTTGACCGCATAGTCGCCAATGCGCTCGTACTCGGTGACAAAGTTCAGCAGCTCGGTCACTTCGTGGCTCTCGTCGTCGTTCAACTCCTGATCGGTCATCTTGATGAGGTAGTTGGAGATTTCCACCTCCATCCGGTCAATGAGGTTTTCCCGCACGTTGATGGCGCTGACCGTGTCCGCGTCCATCTTGAGCAGCAGCGGGGTAGCCAGCGTCACATTGCGGGCCGCGCGGCGGGACATCTTGATCACCGCGTTCTTGGCCTGCTGCAGGGCCACAGCCGGGCTCTTGAACAGACGCTCGTCCAGCACCGGCATACTGAGCTCCTGCTCCTCTTCTTTGTTATCCGGCACCGTGAGCATCGCCAGCTTGGAGAGCACACTGCTGCAGGGCAGGAAAAGCAGCATGGCCGCCACACTGGAAAGGGTGTGGATGTTTGCAATGGAGCTCTTGTTCATTACGTCGCTCCACATGGGGATGCCAATGGTATACCGCACCAGATAGACAGCGGCCAGCAGAATGACGCTGCCGATGATGTTAAAGTAAAGATGGATGAGGGCCGTGCGCTTGCCATCCTTGGAAGAGCCGCCGATGGTGAGCAGCGGGGTGAACGCCGTGCCAATATGCGCGCCCAGAATGATGGGGATGGCCGAGCCAAAGGTGACAAGGCCGGTGCTGGACAGCGCCTGCAAAATACCCACCGAGGCCGAGGAAGACTGGATGATCACCGTGACCACCACGCCCACCAGCACGCCCAGGATGGGGTTGGTCATGGTGACGAACAGCTCCTGGAACGCGGCGCTCTCCCGCAGGGGGGACACGCCGGTGTCCATCAGGCTCATGCCCGTGAACAGGATGCCGAAGCCCAGCATGAT
>ENA-ORLU01001238-ORLU01001238.1-human-gut-metagenome-genome-assembly--contig:-NODE-1238-length-19900-cov-4.412450_pt1 | contig 19900 bp, 23 predicted proteins | sample MGYA00243009_ERZ508833 | MGnify/ENA primary metagenome ERZ508833 (study PRJEB26277, sample SAMN04329763) | human gut metagenome | biome: human-associated habitat | host: Homo sapiens | place: USA...
CCTCAATCATAATAAAAAAGAGTGTAATTTTCAATCCTGATCAGTGGATTTACTTCTTACACTTTTATAGTACCAAATGGTAAATTAAATTCTATATTTGGCTATCAACCCGGTGTCTTAAAGAAAAAATACAATATTGACTTAAATATTTTAATGGATAAGTATCCATTTAATGAACAAGAACTATATGAAAAGGAAGGCCTTAATATATGACAGAAAATGACATTAAAACATTAAAAAAAAATTTTGATGAGGATATGATAAAAGAACTTGATATGGAAAATGTTAAAATAATTATTGATTATTTATTAAGAAATAAAGTGTATTATGCTAAAGATTTATTATTAAATTCTCTAGATTTATTCTTATTAGATAGTAATATCTTTATTGAAAAATTTGAAAATTTAAAGATGAAATTAGGGGCAAATTACGTAGATAAATTAGGTGAAGATATGTCCTTAATTGAATTAATGTATTAAAATAGAAGAGTGTCTTAATGATACTTTTTTTCATAAAATAATCTTTCAAAGTATAAGATATTCTAGGTGATTTTATGTTTATAGCCCATCGGGGTAAAGTAACAAACTTATCTAAAGAAAATACCTTAGAAGCCTTTATTGATGCGATTAACGATCCTAAGTACTTAGGCTTTGAACTAGATATTAGAACTACTAAAGATAAAAGATTTGTTTGTATTCATGACTTCTTTTGGAAAAATAATTTAATTAGTAAAACAGAGCAAAAAGACCTACCTAGTAGTATACCATTACTATCAAGCATCTTAAAACTAGATACGGATAAAATTATTTTAATTGAAATCAAAGAAAAAAATATAGATACCGAGGCTTTAAACTCTTTGTTAAATAAGTATGCCAATAAAAATATCTATGTGATGAGTTTTTATAATAGTACAATTAAGAAACTTTTGAGCCTAGAACATCATTATAAATGTGGAGTCTTAAACTACCTTTTTAATAGCGAGTTATCCTACCAAGAATATGACTTTATTTGTCTATTAAATAATACTTTGACAGAAGAATTAATTAATTATTTTACTAAGAGAAAGATAACTATTTTTAGTTATGGTCTTTTAAAGAATAGTCCAAAATTTTATGAAGATATTTATTATATTATTGATAATAAAATCTAAAAATGCTAAAATTAACTTATAATATGAGGTGTAGAAATGAAAAATGAAGATGAAAATATAAATACTCGTAGTTTAGATGACTTAAGTAATATTGATGATAATTATTCTGGTACGACCCAAGCTGATTTGGATGCCTTCTTTAAAGACCAACTAGATAATTCCGAAGAACCAGTAGAGTCGGAAGAAAATGATATCTTTAGTAATCTTCTTTTAGATGATGAAGATGACTCTTTACTAAAATCTTCTAAAGAAGAAGAAATCAAGGAAGAAAATTCTCCTGATGAAGAACAACAAAGACCTAAAAAGACTAAAAAGTTAAGAAAACCCTTAACGAAAAAACAAAAGATTATTCTTATCGTTGCTGGGTGTCTTCTTCTTATTATTATCCTTAGTTTAATTATTTATCTAGTCTTACCAAAAGAAGAAGCATCTCCCGAGGAACCCAAGAATACTATTATGATTGATAATGGTAACTACCAATACCAAGATGGAACCTTAATCTTCTTAAATGACCAAAAGACTCAGATTGGGACTTATGAATGTGAAGAGAAAAATGAGACTCTTTGTTATGTAGCATATCTTGATAATGATTTGGATGATGTAAATACAACGAAGAATACTTATGAAGATAACAGTGCGGTTAAATTTAGAAGTCAAATATTTCATAATCGTTATGTTTTCTTAAAAGATGGTAGTGAGACCATTAAACTTTATGACATCTTAGAAAATAAAGTAATAAATGAATATAATGCTCTTAAATACTATGAGACTTTAGGTAGTGATTATGTTATCTTAAAGAATAATAATAATAAATACGGTTTAGTAGAAATTACCAGTAATGAGATAAAGACTATCATAGACTTTACTTATGATAATTTAACTTCTCTAAGTAAGAAAGATAATATCTTAATAGCTAAAAAGAATAATAAATCTTATTTAATTAATTTAAATAATAAAGTCTTAACGAAGAGCACTTCCAAAGATATTTATGATTATAATGATAAATACTTAGTCTTAAAAGATAATAATAACTATTCTTTGATTAATTATAACAGTGAGACTATCTATGAGAATTATAACTATATTGGACTAGTAAATGATACTTATGTTAGTCTTGTTAGTGATGGTTATGTTTATATTAGAGACTATGAGAAGAATAAATACAATGAAGTAGGATTTAATCTCTATAATAGTAACTACAGCGGCTTAAATGTCTATGATAAAGATGGAGTAGAGAAGAGTAATTCTTATGCATATAAGACTACAATTAATAATGATACGATGACTATTTTCATTAAGAATAATAATGATACCGAAGAAAAGAGTTTAAACTTAAGAGATGGAGCTGTATCAAAGAATATTGCTTACTATAGTAATTTTGATGGTATCTTATACTTTTATAGTGATTTAGAGAAGAATAATTCCTTAGGAAGTTATCCTTGTACAAATAAAAATGACTTAACTAATAGTGATATTCTAAGTAATTGTAAGATTGCTAGTAACTATTCTTTTGATGATAATTTCAAAAATAATAATAATGGCTTATTAGAAAGTGAAATCTTACCAATTGTTGATAATCGTTATGTCTTTATTAATGATGATATGAATGGCTCTGATGGAGAAGCTAAAGTCTATGATTTATATAAAAAGACTACTTTAGCGACTTATAAACATATATCTGTTAATACCCATAATAATGCCCTAGAATTTGTTTCTAAACTAGATAATATTATCGTTAAGAATAAGAGTGATAAATTTGGTGTTATTAACATTGATAGTAATGGAATTACTAAGACTTATGACTTTGTCTATGACCGAATGGAACGTCTAGGAGATTATATTGAAGTTGCTAAGAATAATAAATATCAAATTCTCTTTAATAGTGATTCTTCAAGTATTTCTCTAAGCTCAAAGATATATGATTTCAGTGGAAAATATTTTGTTGTTAAGAATAATGAATCCTTTGATATCTATAGTGATGAAGGAAGCGATAATCCTAAGAAAATTACTGCTGAGTCTTATAAAGTTATTAAATTAATTGGTGAGTCCTTATACTTAGGTATTGATAGTACTAATAAAGTCCATGTGATGATGTTTGATAATAAAGAGATTACTAGTGAAGAGATAATCCTACCAGAAGAAGCTAATATCTACAAATTATATAATATGGTAAGTTGTAGCATCAGTGGAAATAATATTATCCTTAATACTTATAATGCGAGTGGTGAAAAGATAAAAACCTATACTTTGACTTATCCAAGTAAAGATAATAGTTCTAAAGATAATTCGAGTATTAAAGATATCATAGGAGAGATTTTCGATGCGACCAAAGAATAATAAATTAACCCTTGTCCTAAGTATTATTATGACTATTATCTTTCTTCCTTTGGCAGTTCTTAGTACCTATGGTCATATCTTATATCCTAATAAAGACGTAGAGTGTGATTTTACCCTAGTTGATGGATCTTGTTATCCTTGCGAGAATCCTACGGGGTATTGTGGTTATGCTTATACGTATATTGCCGATAATAAGTATAGTCTTAATTACTATCAAGGGACTAATAAATATCTAACGACTAGTTCTGGATTTGTCTTTTTGATGGATAGTCCTAATCTTTTTGATAAGAATAATGTCCTAGTATATCCTAAAGTAACTATTTATAATACGAGTACGAATAGTAAGATTAGTTTAAATGGTCTTAATAACTATGGAATAGGACTTAAAGATAATTATTATATAGGAATAGATGATACGGGTAAGTATAGTATCTATTATATTAATCAAGTCATTAGAAGAAGCTTTGCTGATACCTATGACTTTATAGGAGTTGCTAATCACTTAGAAGATGGTAAATTGGACTCATCCCGTTTTGTCGCTTTATCTAATAATGAGTGGAAACTAATTGATGCTAGTAATAATAACTTGACTAAGAACTTCCAAGATGAGATTTACGATTATAGTAACTATGCCTTAGCCCTTCATAATTCTAAAGATGATAATTACTATTTAGCCGATTATGCCGGAAATAATATTCTAAATATGTATTTTGATAAAGTAGAATTCTATAAAAATATTATTTTAGCTGTTAATAAAAGTACTCTTTATGTCTATGATAGTAAAGCAAGTAAGACTCTAATGGAACCAATTAGTATGACTGATAATGATGCTTACCGAGTAGTAGAAAATACTTCCTATATAGATTTATATGTTGATGATGTTGCTACTAGTAGAATCTATTATGATGGTCATTTAGAGACCATAAAAGAAAACGAAACAGAATAGTCTTTAGATTATTCTCTTTTTTTTGCTAAAGATAAGCATATGGAGGTAGTATCCATATACTTTTTTGACATTTGGTTTACATTTTCTTTCATAGAGTTCTAAACTCTACGAAACCAGTTTTTGGCTCTTATTTTTATCATTATACTTAAATATTACCATATATTTGGACATTTTTAAGTGCTAAGTTGTCTTTTTAATAGTCAAATTTCTAGTCAAAGAATAGTCTTCCAATCCTAGTGTTTACCTAGGATATTTTAAAATTATTATAGTCAAAAGAATAATTAATTTCTAGTCAAAATTATGGTCAAATAGGCTTTAGACCCTTTATTCACCTAATCTTTTCTAAGAGTTTAGAACTCTATGAAAAGGAGAGTATAAAAATGACTAAATTTAATAAATATAAATACTTAAGAAAATTAAAATTTAAGAAATATAATAAATGTTTTTATTTAGGATTACCGTGTCTTTTAGTAGCTATCTTAGGACTATATTTTGCTTATTCAAAGTTTAGTGTATCTAAAGATACTGAAGTTGTAAAAACAACGGTAGGAAACTTTATTTATGGTGATATCGTAGTGGGCACCTATATTAATGGAGAATATTCAAGTACTTTTCCTAAGAAAGCTGATGGATACAAGTTCGAAAGAGTTAAATGTGATAATAATTCAACTGCCGAATGGAATAATGATTCTTGGGGAATTGTAGTATCTAATTTAAATGAAAGAACTAAATGTAATGTTTATTTTATTAGTGATATAAAAGTTGATTTTAATTATACAGGAGGAGAACAGACCTTCATTGTTCCTGTAAGCGGAACATATAAGTTAGAAACTTGGGGAGCCCAAGGCGGTTCTTATAACGAAAAAATTGGTACCGGCGGATACTCGATTGGCTATATTAATTTATCTAAAGATAATTATTTATACATAAATGTTGGTGGTATGGGAAATGCTACATCCACATCCACCGCAGAAGGTGGTTATAATGGAGGTGGCAAAGCTGGTTATCAAAGCGGCTTTGAAAATACAAGGTATTTTTCATCAGGAGGTGGTGCCACCCACATCGCTTTAAAATCAGGATTGCTTAGCACACTAGAAAATTATAAATCAGATATTTTAATTGTTTCAGGAGGCGGTGGTGGTTCTTATTATGATACCGGTACTGATAATAAAGGCGGTGATGGAGGCGGTTATATCGGTAATAATGGCGAGCAAACAACGATGGGATGGGGTTCTTTTGGTTACGGTGGAACTCAAACTTCAGGCGGAACTTCTATATGCGATAGTACAACTTGTAGTAGTGGCGGCTATGTCTCGGCAAATAAGATTGGAGCTTTTGGTCAAGGCGGTTATGCCGATAATAATTCTGCTGGTGGAGGCGGCGGATTTTACGGAGGTGGAGCTTCCATTCATGTTCAATCTGCCGGTGGCGGTTCCGGCTATATTGGAAATTCTTCTTTAACCAATAAAGTTATGTACTGTTATAATTGCAGTGAAAGTAGTGAAGAAAATATTAAGACTATTTCTACTACTTGTTCAAGTGAGACACCAACAGAAAATTGTAGTAAAAAAGGAAATGGTTATGCTAGAATAACTCTTGTAAGTGTAAGTGAATAGGTTCAGCTAAATAGCTGGATTTTTACATTTTATTGACAGAATTTTTCATAGAGTATATAACTCTACGAAAGCGTATTTCTAATAAATATTTTCTGCTCTTAATATGTTTATACCATAAAATTAGAACGTTGTGATAGAAAAAAGAAAGTTTTAATTAAGATTTTCTGGTCAAGATTGTGGTCAGCTAAAATGCCTTTAATCCCTTTATCTACCTAAGTTTGAGTTAGTCAAAAGATTAATTTATTTCTAGTCAAAATTATGGTCAAAACGACTTCTAACCCAGCATTCACCTATGATTTTCTAAGAGTTATATACTCTATGAAATGACAAGGTGAATTATAATGAAAAAGAGGATAATAATAATATTAAGTTTAATTAATTTACTGACTTTTGGATGGGGATACTTTGGCAATAAAGAAGAAACTAATGACTTGGCCGTTTACATAGATGATAATTTGGAAAATAGTATCCCTAGGAAAGGTGAGGCTACCTATTTAAAAAGTGTCTGTGATCAAGGGGTCGATGTTACTTGGGATAATGATCTCTGGGGATTAAAAATCAATAATTTAACTAGAAAAGTTAACTGCAAATTATATTTTTCTAGTGATATCGAAAAACCCCAGTGGCAAATAAGTAAGGTCTCAAAGACTAGTGGTTTTACAACCGATGATTATACAGTTGAGCTAACAGGAACTGACAATTTTGGCTTAACTTCTAACTTAACTGCTGATGATATTGCGCTTAATACTAATGATACAGCCTGTTCAGCTTTAAAGAAAAGTGTGACAGAAGTGAGTTCAAACGATAAACAAGTAAAATATCAATTAAGTTTATCAATGCCAAGTTGTGTTGGAAGCTTAAATTTATCCATAAATCAAAATACTTTAACTGATACCAGTGGTAATAATTCTGAAAAAGTATCTTTAAATACTGGTATTACTATTAATAAAAATAATACCAAGAAAATTTTAGTTTGGTATGATTATAATTCGGAAGCTTATGACGATATCGCCGCATATTATAGTAATGTTACTCAAAATACTAATCTAACTACTAGTGAAATTATTGCTGCTAAATATGATTTAGTTGTTTATTATCGGCCATATTGGCAACTGATAGAGGACTTGAATACATTATATAATGCCGGCATAAATTTACTTACGCAAGGCAATGACCCTAACAGCGATTCTTTAATGGCTGATGCTAGTGTACCAAGTGTTAGTCCAAGTGATTGTAGTTCAACAACTATTAAAAAAGTCGTTAATAATAATTTGACATCCTATTATCAAGACGAATTTATTGAAAGGGATAGTCCGATTAGCTTTTGGAAGTTTAATCAGCAAGCTACCATTTTATATCAAACTGAACATAACGGTATAACTTACGATAAGATAGGTTATTTAAAAGACAATAATCATATGTGGTTTAATAATGCTACTGACTATTTACTTCCTTTTTCACCAATAATTGAATTTATCTTTGGTAATTTAAAAGAATAGTAATTTCGAGAAATATTTCCCAAGATTATTTCCCACCTGCAAACTCTTTCATATAATAATACGAAAGGAGTTTTTTTATGTATTATAATTATAATTACCGAGGATATCCAAATAACGATAATCGCTTTGTTTTTCCTTTTTTATTAGGAGGTTTAGCTGGGGGAGCCTTAGTAGGAGTCACTAGACCTAGACCTGTTTATGTAAATAGTTACCAACCATATCCCAATTATCCTTATTATCCATATAATAATATGCCTCATGGCGCTTATTCTAATTCATATTATGGGTATTACTAAGTTTTTTTAGACCTAATCCTAAAATCATAAAACTTATTATGGTATGAGACCCACCATAACTTAAATAAGGAAGAGGAATCCCAATGACCGGTAAGAGACTTAGATTCATCCCAATATTTTCTATAACAGGGAATAAGATTAAATAAAAGCTTAAAGTACTTAGGGGCATTTTAAGGAGTAATAACTTTAAAAGAATAAGAAAATAACATAATATAATTATAAAGAAATTATAATAATTCTTAGAGACTAGATAAGCTAAAAAGAAATCGTTATTAGCCTCCGGGAAATATAATAACTTACCCGATCCTATAGATATTAAAGCATTATTAACTTGCATACTACTTTGTTCTTTAAAAGAAGTTATTCTATCTAACCGATAATAGATACTAGTACTAAAGATATCAATAAATAAGTCTTTCTTATAGATATATAAATAGATTAAAGACATCAATATTACGAGTCCTATACTAAATAAAAGAATAATCTCTTTTTTCTTAAAGAATTTAGGTAAGAAGTATAAGAATATTATCCCATAGATAAGACAAGCCCCTGTATCTGGTTCAATAAATGTTAGAATACTAGGGATAAGATAAATACTTAAGAAGATTAACTTACTCTTAAGACCTTTATTTACAAGATAATAAGTAATTAAGATAAGACTAAGTTTAGTTATTTCTGATGGTTGAATAGATATCTTATAGAGTTTTAACCATCCCCTAGAACCATTAGTATATGGATGAAATAAGACTACTATTAGTAAGATAATACTTAATAGATATAGAAAGATACTTAAGACTTTTAAGTGTTTTTCTTTTAATTTTAGAATAAAAGTAAAACTTATAAGTCCTAGGATAAACCAAATTAGTTGTTTAAGCTGATAACTATCTTTAAGATAATAGATACTTAAAAACTCTAAAATACATATAGGGATGAGGATTAATAATTTCTTTTTCATATCTTTAAGTATAACCATATAATCAATAATTATGCTAAGACATAAAATATTTTAGGAGGGTTTTTATGAATAATAAGTTACCTAAAGTATTTGTAAATAAAATTGATAAAGTATTAAATGTAAATCAAGATTATACAAGAAGCACTAGTAGTATTAATCTAGAGACTGTTTTAGATGATAAGAATAAGTATTTATTTATGCATAAGTATTTAATTAGTTTAAATGATGGTAAAACTATTGAAGATAGTATTCTAAGTAAAAGAGGAGAAAACATTCTAACACTAGATAATGGTCTTATAAAGTTAAATAGTATCAAAAGTATAATGGAAATAAAAAAGTAGGGGAGTACCCTACAATAAATCATCGATGCATTTTTTAAGTTCTTTAGCATCTTTACCAAAGATGATTTTAAGTTGGTTATCTATTTCCACGATTCCTGTGGCTCCTAGAGAAGTAATCCCTTCTTTATTAACTTTGGAGACATCTTTTAAGATAACTTTAAATCTTGACATCCTGCATTCCGCATTAATAATGTTGTCTTTACCTCCTAAGTATTGAACTAACTTATTGACTTCTTTGGCAAAGTCTTTTTTATGAAATTTAATAACTACAAGTGCAATTATTAAAAGAACGGCAAAAATTACTGCATACTGTATAAACATATTAACATTTATATCCATTTTTCATTCACCCATTAGAATTATACTATACGAAATCAAAAATTAAAAGCCTATGGGTAGCAATAATAAAAATTAATCATAAATTATTAGTGAATATAAGAAAGGGGAATATATTATGTGTAATAAGAATAATCAAGATCCTAATTCGATTGCGGACATTCTAAAAGTGATCTTAGTTTTACAACAAAATGCGTGCCCTGATACTTGTCTTGATACTTGTGATAGGCCAATGCTTGGTGGGGGAACTTCTTGTTTAGTATGTAATACCAGACCCGTAATGCTTTATACTAATCTTAGCAATGGTGTTGCTTGGAGTATGCCTACTACTAAAGATGTAACCGCATCTTGCGGGACAACTGGTGTTACTTGTTCATCAGTCTTCCGTGTAGAAAAAGTAGAAAATAACTGTGCAACTTTTAGAGTTTTACAAGATAATCCTGATTCTACTAGTCTTTATCCTTATGTTGGTACTAATTCTTTCTTCACGATGAATTTGAGTTGTCTATGCTGTTTAAGATGTTTATCTGATACTTATGTAGAATGTGTTTAAAAAAAGACCGTAAGGTCTTTTAATATTGGTATAATCGATATAAATTAATAGTAGGAGTTGTTCCTAGTCTTAGGTTAATCCCACTAGTACCTAAGCCCTCTGTTATATAAAGGTGAGTATTATTTAGAAGATATTCATCTTTTTTATATTTAGTTGCTCCCTTATAATTAACTAATCCCCCTAATAAAGGTAATCTAATCTCTCCTCCATGAGAATGTCCTGCTAAGACTAAATTATAATTATTATCTAAGATTTTATCTATCTTATCCGGTTCATGAATTAATGCTATCTTATAAGTATCACTTTCTAAGGTATAATCCTTATCAATTCCTAAGAAAGTTATAGTCTCTGAGGCATTACTATAAATAGAACCTACTTCATCATTAAGATAAGTAAACCCACTATTAGTCATCAGATCATTAAAGTCTTCCGAATCATTATCTCCCTTAATAGCCAGTTTCGTTTTCGCCTCAATGGTTCCTAAGTAGTAAGTAAGTTCGGATTTTATTTTTTCCGTATGATTGGTACTTGTATCAATTAAGTCTCCGGTGAAGACGACCACATCAGGTTTTAACTCATTTAGTCTTTTTACAATCATCTTTAGATTAATCTCTTTAATACTAGTCCCATAATGTATATCACTTATCTGGGCAATCTTTAACCCATCAAAACTCTTAGGTAAATTACTATCTGTGAGACTATACTCTTTTACTTTAATAATAAAACTATTAAAATAAGCCATATAACTAAATAAGATTACTAAAAGAATAATAATTATTTTTAAGACTTTAAAATTCTTTTTAGGTTTATCTTCAATTATTTGTTCTTCCATAATACCTCCTATAGAGTAGTTAATATCATTAAGACAATACTTAATGTATTATGGAAAGAATGTAAGACCATAGTCGTATAGATATTATAGTCTTCGTATAAGTAATTCCAAAAGATATGGCTAAAGCCCCGTAAGGAATGAAGTAGAGAAGTTCTAGCGGACTACTAATCCCATTTAAGACATGGACCCCACTAAATAATAAAGCTGTAAAGATTATAAAAACTATATTACTCTTAAAAGCTTCTTTAAAATTACCTCTAAATGTTAATTCTTCGACAAAGGGAGCAAACAAGATAGTAGAAAATATCATATAAATAGGATACTCCTTTAAACTTTCTCTAACACTAGTCTCATTACTAGCTAACCCCCCGGTATTACTAGTTATCACTAAGTTACTAATAGCCATAACCATTAATCCTATTAACCAGTATTTAAATCCTAATTTTAAATATTTCTTATAATTAGTATTAAAATCATCATAATCATTCCTAAGTTTCTTATAATTCATAAGAAGACATACACTAACTAAAATTAACTCCATTATAAGAAATAAAATATTATTAACAATAAAATTCTTCTTAAGTAAGATATTCAAGAAGACTAATTGAAAACCAATCTGAATCACATAAAATAAGATAAGTCCTAGAATACCTTTTAAAAAAGGAAGACCATGTTTATTCATTGATATAGCCCTCACTCTTCAACCTAGATATAATCTTCTCCTTTGATTTTTCTCCTACTAATCTTGAAGAAGTTGATACTTCCTCCCCATCAACATAGAAAATAGTCGTTGGCGTTCCACTAATTCTTACAATCTTATTAAACTCCGTTTTCTCATCATCACTTAAATTAGTAATATTAATGTCATAGAACTTTAATTTATAATCTTCCCCAACTTCTTCTAAGATAGGTAAATAAGCCATACAATGACTACAACCAGTCTGCGTTACTACTAAGACAAACTTATCTTTATTATTTATTTTATCTTTTAAAGTAGCTAAATTAAGTTCTTCCACACTTTGATATGCTTTAGAATTTTTCTTTCCAATAATAACTATTAACGTACAGATTAGAATTACTAAAATGACAACTAAAACTCCTAGAATTATATTTTTTTTCTTTTGCATAATACCACTCCTTTTCTAATAATATCATATTTAAGTAAATTTTTTAAGAAAGTTCTTTTATTTTTTTTAAATTATTTATATAATCAAAGAGGAATAGGTTTATGTGAGGTAGTATGGAAGTAGTAGATGTTTTAAATACAAAAGTATTTGTAATAACTCCTGATGGGAGTACTTATAGAAAAGGGGATATCAAAGAAGATATTATTCATCGTAAGCATTTATTAGATATTGCTAATATATTATATCCTAATAATTGTTTAGACGTACAGATGAAAGATGATGATATTCCTCTCGACTTAGGTAATTTCTTAAGAATGCTTGGGAATATAGTAATCTTAAATAGTCCTTCCTTTTATAGTGATGGGACCAAATCAAAGTATTTAATAGTGCTTGCTCCTAATTATTGTAATGAAATTCAAAGCATAGTCTTAAGACATTATTTAGAGTATTTTAAAGATTATAAGTTAGATTATTCCGAGAAAATGCCTTGTAGTTTTCAATATCAAGATAACGAAGGATTTGATACTACTAATGATGATTTAACTCCTTTAGATGCTTATGATAGAAAAGTATTAAAACTAACGAAAAAAAGTGCTAGTTAGCACTTTTTTCTACTTCTATTAGACCATAATTACCATCTCGTCTTTTATATAAGACACAAGTATTTTTAGTCTCACTATCTTTATAGATAAAGAAATCATGATTAACAAATTCCATCTCTAGAATAGCTTCATTAATATCCATAGGTTTAGATAAGCTTAAAGATTTTCTTTTAACTAGTTCTGGTAAAATATCATCAGAAGCTTCGAAATCCCTAAAGATATCATTATATTCTTTAGCTTGTTTTTGTTTTAAAGAATTATATCTTTCTTTATTTCTTCTTATTTGTTTTTCTAATTTTTCTGTTATTAAATCAATGGCTGTATAAAGATCATCATCCATAACTTCCGCTCTTATCGTCGCTTTACTTTTTAGAATAGTAACTTCTATGACATCTTTATTTCCTCTTGTTTTAATAACTACATTGGAAGTAGTATTATCCCCATCTTGGAAGTATTTATCTAACTTACTTAGTTTCTTTTCAATATACTCCTTAATAGCAGGTGTAACACTTAAATTTTTTCCTCTTATATTTAATTTCATAAATATAACCTCCCTAAGATAATTTTACCATACCTTAGACTTTTTAGCTAACAGATTTACGAAAATGTGTCTAGTAGTGTAAATAATAAGTTTGTGCTAAAATAGTATAAGATCAATTTGGAGGCAAGAATGCAAGAAAATTTAGAAATTGATAAAGGAACAATTCTTAAAGAGGCTAGAATAAGGAAAGGATTAACTCAAGAACAACTGGCTAAAGAAATTAATTATACAAGACAATATATTTCTAGATGGGAAAATGGTAGTGGATTTCCTAAGGATATTAAGACTTTAAAAAAGTTAAGTGATTTATTATCAATACCATTAAAAAAAATTTTGCCAGAAGATTATTTAATTGTAAATAATGATGATTTAGAAAAAAATTCTAATGTAACAGATAACAAAGCAAATAAGAGTTTTTTTAAAAATATTATAATTGTATTAATAGTCATAATATCAATTATAGTAGCTATTTACGCATTTAAAACGAATATATATAAAATAGATGCAGATTATTTTACTGGTGTATTTTCAAATAATATTCAAAATAGGTATTTAGAAATTCATAGTAAAGAACCTCTAAAAAACTTTAGCAAAATAACTCTTTATACTTATGATGAATTTGGTCGTAAAGATATACTTAATTCTTCCAATACAGATAATGTAATGCAGGAGAAAATATTCGTGAACCCTAATGAATATAACTTAAAGTTAATAAAAAAATGTGGCCTTTTTGGAACAGTGTTTTATAAAGATGGCAAACTTGATAATATAGCCTTTTTACTAAATCAAGAGAACTCCGATAACATAAGAGCTAAAAACAATTGCAAACTAAGTGAAAATAAAGATAGCAATATTTTATTGAAATATGGCTTTGAGAAAGATAATAATAGCTACCTTTATGTTGATAAAAACATTAACATTTACTACGACGGCAAAGAGTTTGAGGCTATATCTAATGGCGATAATGATCAATATTCTTTAATACCAACTAGTGACTATGGCTTTTATTATTACAATTTAGTTAAACAAAATGAAAGCAATGATATTAAAATGATTAAATATGATGCAACAAAAGATTGCAGCATAGAAAAGTGCAATAATTTTAAAGATTATGCCGAGTTTATAAACCTTTTAAATAAGGTGTTAGAATATAATGAATGACATTTATAATATTTTTGCAACAAAATGCAACTGATTGTTGCTTTACTAATTTTTAGCATTGTTATTATAATGTTCGTGTAAGTTAAGAAATTATAATTTTATAAACTTATATGAAAGGTTTATTATGATGAAAAAAAATATAAAATTAGTATTGATGGGGATAAGTGTGTTTTTGCTAATAAATGTTCATACAGTTAATGCAAGTTCTTATTTAAATAAATTTGGAGTAAATATTGAACAATCAATTTACGAAGAATTGTTGAAGTATTATGATAAAGAATATATAGAAATTATAACAAAAGAGCAGTATGAAAGTATTATTTCTAATGATTTAAAAAACATAATAATTATAAGTAATGATAATGCTGCATATGCAAGAGCTTCAACTGAATTATCGACTAATTACAAAATTTTGAAAATGATTGTGAATGGCAATTTTGTAACATCTTCATTGAGCTGGAAAAAACAGCCCAGAATTAAAAATTATGATGTTATGGCTTTAAGATATGATGGCAATCTAAGTATATCAAATGTTGGCGGTTATCAAATTTATGCGAATGGAATGTCAAAGATTAGTGATTTTACTAACTACAGCAATGGTATTGGAGCATCGTTCAAGTTGCAAAATAATATTTCAAAAATATATTATTCTTTTAATGTAAATGGAGCAGGAAATTTATTTTTGTCTTATCAGCATTCGACAACTAATAATCTTTCGTACGCAGAAAGTAGAAATTATTACTTATCATATAGTAGATTAGGTAATGTAATAAAATTTTATAATTCATCAACAGCAAATAAGTACGATAATATGAGTGGAATAAGTTACAAATTTTAGATGTAAAATTTTATTTTCTATTTTGCAACAAAATGCAATTGTCATTTTCTTTACTAATTAATAGGTAACTATTTATAATTTGAGTGTAATGAGATTTTACTTCATTACATCAGTTAAGGAGTTTATTTATCAAAAGAAAGGAAGTATAGGAGATTTATGAAAACATTAAAAATATTATTAGGAACATTTATAGTTACTTTTGTTATGAGTGCATTTAATATTACAGCAACACCGCTAATTTATGTAGGATACGTTCGTAATGAAAAAGTATCTGGAAATGGTGGTACGTGGGAAACTTTTAAATTTAATATAGAATATAATAATCAGGTTGAAAGGACTGGCTACGATTGGCTTTATAATACTAGCGTTAGTAGAGATGTTAAAGTAAGAGTGAAAAACTATTATAATAACAATGAGAAATATATTTCACCAGGATACAGAGATTTACTTACAACAAGTGACTCTGTGGAATTATCTAATGAAAAGTCAAATCCAGCATTTCTTTTCCATAGTGGGCAATACACTTTAGAATTTAAAACATCTGGACTTCAATTTGGAAATACAGAAGTTTATAATGCTGATTGGTGGATAGATAACCGTCTATAATTAGAAGAAAATAAACTCCTTAATTATATATAACGAAAGGTTTATTATGAAAAAAATAAGAGATTATATACAATCAAAAGAATTTATTATAACATTACTAATAATTGCTGTTTTAGTTTTTGCCAATGTTAAATATCCAGAACAACTTGGATATGCACAGCCAATATTTAAAGATGGTTTTGCTTTTTGGAAAAGCAGCCTTTTTGGAAATTTCAATGATTATCTAGTAATTCTTTTACCAATGTTATTTGCTTTTTGTTCAACAAAAAAAATTTTTTATGAGCTCTCTGGCAGTACTTTAAAAGATACCATATTAAGGGAAGATTATCGTAAGTATTTATTGAAAAGTATTTTTCTTACGGCTTTTAAAGCAGTGATACCCATATATATTGTGTCAACTATAATTTTGGTTATAGGATTAGCTAAATATGGTAAAGTCTTAGCGGCGTGTGATGGCATAGTAACGTGTTTTAGCATAGGAGGAATAGTAACCAATCCATTTATTTATGTTGTTTTAACATATGTTCTTTGGTATTTATTTGCACTCATTTATTTGAATATTGTTTATATGTTTTTCTATCTTATAAAAAAATATTATGTGGCTTTATTAGCAAGCTATATATCTTTTATTGTCTTAGATTTTGCTTTGCAAGCCATAAGTGCTTTGATTTCAATGTTATTTGATAATGGTCGTATGAGGTTTATATATGACATTGTCTATGGAATAAATCCTACTAGTAACATTATTTCTTGTTTACTCATTATCACAAGTTTTTTAGCAATTACATTTTTTGTAATTAAATTGATTTATAAGGACAAAGAAAGAGTAGTGATTAACTTTGAAGGATAACAATCTACTGAAATTCTTTTTAACTAGAAAAATAAATTGGGTTATAATAGGATATCTCTTTTTAGGGATACTTTTTGTAGCGGCCGAGTGTAGTGAAATTTATTTTTGGCCAACATTTTTGTATGTTATATCAAATTATAAATTCTGTGTGGCTTTTTTGTATCCAACATTCATTTTAATATTTATAAATTTTTATCAATTGGTAGATAGTAGAGATGATATTATTTTAAGACTAGGTAATAGAATAGAATATTTTAAATATTACTTAAAAAGTAGTTTACTTATCATTTTATATTATATGATTATTTTAATGCTGCTAATGGGAATAGTAATTAATTTGAAGGGAACTGCTGGATATGATTTTGTACTGTATAAAAATTATCCGAATAGTTTCTTGCCAATAATATTAATCATTTTAAAAACCTTTTTTACTATTTGTGAATTTGATTTAGTTATATTTTGTTTATCTTCCAAATTTAATAGTCAAAAAGTTTCTGTAATAATGAGTTTAATCTTGGAGATATTAATCATTAGCAGTATTGATATTTATAATTTTGAAAGTATACTAAGGTTTATTAATCCTGGTTTTTACGCCTTTTCACTTGGCTTTTATAGTAATGCTTGGATTGAATTATTAATATGTATAATATATCATTTAATAATAATTAGTTTATTAGTTTTAATTAGTTTGAAAGTCATTAAAAATTGTAATATAAATATAGGATTTAGAAAGTAGGGATAGTATGATTACTTTAAAAAATGTAACAAAAGTAATGGATAATAACGTTATTTTAGATAACATAAATTTAACTTTAGAAAAAGGAAAGATATACGGCTTAGTGGGACGCAATGGTTCTGGTAAGAGTGTTTTACTAAAAGTTATCTGTGGATTTTTAAAACCAACAAACGGTGTTGTATTAGTTGATGGAAAAGATTTAGTAAAAGAACCAGTTTTTCCGGAAAGTATTGCTGCCTTGATAGAAAGACCAAACTACATACCGGATTTAAATGCCCTTGATAACTTAATGATGATTGCCTCTATAAAAAATGTGATTGGTAAAAAAGAAATTGAAGATACTTTAAAGTTAGTTAATTTAGCTAATGATAATAAACCATTTAAAAAGTATTCTTTAGGTATGAAACAAAAATTAGGTATTGCCCAAGTATTAATGGAAAATCCTAACATTATGATTTTAGATGAACCTTTCAATGGCGTTGAGGATGAAACTGTTTTAAAAATTAGAGAATATTTAAAAAGCATAAAAGAAAATAAGATTATTATTATCGCTACTCATCTTAAAGATGATGTGGGGAGTTTATGCGATGAAGTAATAGATATTAAAAATGGTAAAATAGAATAAGATTGCTTGAAAAATCAAAGCAGTCTTTTTAAGTTTTTTAGCAATAAAAAAATAGTTTAAAATAACCTATATATGTGATAGAATTTAAGTATAAGTTAAAACTAGTATATAAGGATAACTTATTAGATAATTATTAAAGTGAGAGGATAAAATGCAAAAGAAATTAAGTAAAAAACAGATTACTTCGGTCTTAGTAGTAATTTGTTTAGTGGGGTTAATTGGTATAGGAATAAGTTATTCTTATTACTTAGCTAATATTAGGACTAGTAATGAAGAAAATAAGAATAGTAATATTACGACTACTACTATTACTAATGTGGTTATGGATATGCAAGGTAAAATATCTAGTAATGGGGCTTATCCTGGTCATAAGATGGTAAAAGAAGTAGTAGTAAGAGGTATAGGAGAGAGTAATAGTATACCTGCTAATGCATCTATAAAGATTACACCAGACTTAGGAGATTTCTCATCTGATGTAACTTGGAAACTATATAAATCAGATAGTGCTATAACTTGTAGTTCTGTAGAACATACAGATGGTGGACAATATTATGAAGAATCTACTTGTAATATACCAGCTAATGCTTCTTTAATCTTAGAAGGTACTTCTGGAACTGAATATAAAAATATTGTAGTAGGTCCTAATACAGAGACTAAATACTACTTAGTAGTAGAATATTTAAATAAGACTGATATTGATCAATCTAGTCAGATGGGTAAGTCTTTTAGTATTGATATTGGTATAGGAGAGAAAGTACCATCAATGAGTGATAAAATTACTGATTTAGCTAAAACGGATACTGTTAATTTAGCATCTGATGATGCTGATAAAAATGTAAGGTATATAGGGAAAGACCCAAGTAACTATGTATACTTTAACTGTAGTGATTATTCTAATCCCACAGCTGATACTTGTGAGTTATGGCGTATTATTGGGGTATTTAATAATGTAACTAAGAGTGATTGGTCAAAAGAAAATTTAGTTAAGATTATAAGAGCTGATTCTTTAGGCAACTATTCTTGGGATTATAAAAAGAACGGGGTAGGAACATCTACTAATGATAATGGTTCGAATGACTGGAGTGATTCTCAGTTAATGATGATGTTAAATCCTACTAATTATTTAAAATCAGGGTATACTAATTCTAGTGATATAATCTCCTTAGGAAGTCAACAATTATATAGTAAAATGGGTTCTTATTATAATGGTACTAAGGGGTGTAAACCAACAGCAGTAGCAAGTGGTGCCTCATTTAGTTGTACCGAAGTAGATTTCACCTCAACCGGTTTAAAAAATGATACAACCAGAAATGCTATTGAAGAAGTTGTTTGGAATTTAGGCGGAACTAATGCCTGGAATACTTCAACGGCAAGTATGCTTTATACAGCCGAAAGAGGAATAACCGTATATACAGGTAGACCAACTACCTGGACTGGAAAAATAGGGTTAATGTATCCAAGTGATTATGGATATGCTACCAGTGAGGGAACAACCAAAGATAGAGCAGCTTGTCTAGCAAAAGAACTATATAAATGGGCTTCATCTGATTTTAGTGATTGTAAAGGAAATGATTATTTGTTTAATAGTGATTATCAATGGACATTGGCGCCTTATTCGGCTCGTGCTAACTATGTGTTCTATGTGCACGCGAACAGCCTTGTCGACTGCTATGGTACTGTCAGTACTGATGCGGTGCGTCCGGCACTTTTTCTGAAATCTAATATCCAAGTTGATAAAGGCACAGGCGAAAAATCGAACCCGTATCAGTTGAAAATGCAGTAAAGTAAATACGGAATAAATGGCCGCTTGCTTGGCTCTTAGAGAAGCTTGACCCAGCAGAAAAATAAAGATGAGAAAAATGAAAACGATAGTAAGTATAAACTTACTAATATAAATCAAGTACTTTTTTGAAATTTTTAAAACTTTTTCTAATCTTGCTTTTAAGCATGCTA
>ENA-ORLU01001240-ORLU01001240.1-human-gut-metagenome-genome-assembly--contig:-NODE-1240-length-19898-cov-5.140154_pt1 | contig 19898 bp, 20 predicted proteins | sample MGYA00243009_ERZ508833 | MGnify/ENA primary metagenome ERZ508833 (study PRJEB26277, sample SAMN04329763) | human gut metagenome | biome: human-associated habitat | host: Homo sapiens | place: USA...
TGAGAGGACGCTTATATCTGCCCTTCAAACTCTAGGAAAGCACCACAAAATCTGCTGCTCCACGGTAAGTTAAACTCTGGTTTACATCTTCTTAATGCGCTCCAGCGCAGCCAGTGTATTCTCATAACTTCCAAATGCAGTCAGTCTGAAGTATCCCTCACCGCTTGGTCCAAATCCGGAACCCGGAGTACCAACAACATTTGCATTCTCTAACAGATAATCAAAGAACTCCCAGGATGTCATCTCACCCGGTGTCTTTAACCAGATATATGGTGCATTAACACCGCCGAATACGGTATAACCGGCATCTTTTAACCCCTGTTTGATGGTCTTTGCATTATTCATATAATAAGCAACCTGCTCTTTTAACTGTGCTTTTCCGGCTTCTGAATAAACTGCCTCTCCAGCACGCTGCTGGATATATGGTGCACCGTTGAACTTCGTTCCATGACGTCTTGCCCACATTGCATTCAAGGAAACGTCACCACATTTCAATTCCTTTGGAACAACCGTATAGCCCAAACGTACTCCGGTAAATCCGGCGTTTTTCGAAAAGCTCTTCAACTCGATCGCACATGTTTTGGCGCCCTCACACTCATAAATCGTGTGCGCTACATTGTCCTCTGAAATATATGCTTCATATGCTGCATCATAAATGATCACAGCTCCATTTTTGTTTGCATAATCTACCCACACCTGAAGCTCGTCTTTTGTGATGGTGGTTCCGGTCGGGTTGTTTGGCAGACAGAGATAAATAATGTCTGGTGTCTCCTTTGGAAGTTCCGGCACAAAATTATTTTCCATCGTGCAAGGCATATAAATGACATTGCTCCATGTCTCTGTCTTTGCATCATATTCGCCTGTTCTTCCTGCCATAACATTGGAGTCTACATAGACCGGATATACAGGATCGCACACTGCTATGCGGTTATCCACAGAAAAAATTTCCTGAATATTTCCAGAATCACTCTTTGCTCCGTCTGAAACAAAAATCTCATCCGTAGAGATATCACATCCTCTTGCCTGATAATCATTTTTCGCGATCGCACTTCTCAGGAATTCATATCCAAGATCCGGTGCATATCCGTGAAAAGTAGCAGCATCTCCCATTTCATCTACTGCCTTATGCATTGCATCGATGATCGCCGGTGCGATTGGCTGTGTCACGTCACCAATGCCGAGACGGATAATATTTTTATCCGGGTTCGCCTGGCTGAATGCACTTACTTTTTTTGCAATCGTGCTGAACAGATAGCTTCCCGGAAGCTTCTGATAATTGTCATTTACTTTGAACATAATCTCTTCCTCCATCATGATCGCTGTTTTTTCTTTTTACAGCATAACAATTTTCCTTTAAATTTTGCTTTAGTATAGCATTGATGTGTTACAGTTGCAAGCATTTTTGTTTACCAGGAATCAATTATTTTTTCTCAAAAATATCATTTTCTGACGGACCTTATTTTCTTCACAGCGTTTTTTCAGACAACAAAACCCCCGGCCAAGATTTTATCTTATGTCAGGGGTATTCTGTTTCATTGGATAAAAAGTTTATGCGAGCAGCAAACTTAGAATCATCTGAGCTGTTTCTGTCAGATCGGTTCCATTATCCATGCTCCGCTTTTGAATATAGCGATGTGCTTCCTCTTCTGTCATATTATTTCGCTCCATCAAAAGCGCCTTTGCCTCAGCGATCATTTCCTGTTCATCTTTTGAGCGCTGCTTTGGTTTTTCCCTCTGCTTTTTCCGACGTCTCGTGATTGTGTAATCCATCATTTCAACAGTCTGCAGTAATTCGTGAACCTTCAGCGGTGTCGACAGACAGACAATATTTTCCAGATCACGCTCCCCGCAATTTGCAGGCGACGCAACTAACAGCATTTCAAATTGATCCGGCAGATACTCATGCAGTTCTGTGTACATCATATCCACAAATCGGTAGCCACAAATGACAATGCCCCCACCCAATTCATTGGCACTCTGCAGTGCCTGGGAACCTGTAGAGCAGACTGCATCCACATGAAATCCATTCTGCAGCAAAATTTTCTTCAGGTTTTGGGCTGTCTCCTGTTTGGGAAATGCAACAATAATATTGTTCAAAATCTAATCCGGCTTCAGCTTAAATTTTATAAAGATATTTTTCGATTTCCCATTCGGTTACCTGCGCACGATAATCTGCCCATTCTGCTTTCTTTGCTTCCAGATATTTTTCTGTGATATGCCCGCCTAAAACATTCTTGATATAATCATCTTTTTCCAATTCTTCCACTGCCTGTTCGAGATCACCCGGCAGAGATTCGATTCCAAGCTTTGCCTTCTGTGACAGACGCATCTCAAATACATTTTCTGTCACTGCATCCGGTGGTGTGATCTGATTGCGGATTCCGTCGAGTCCGGCCTCCAGACACACTGCTAAAACCAGATATGGATTGGCTGCCGGATCAGGACAACGAAGTTCCACTCTTGTCCCGGCTCCTCTGGTAACCGGAATACGGATCAGCGGACTGCGGTTCGTTGCTGACCACGCAATGTAAATTGGTGCTTCATACCCAGGAACAAGTCGTTTGTAAGAATTCACCAGCGGATTAGTGATCACTGTCATTCCCTTCATATGCTTGATAATTCCACCGATAAACCAGAACGCCTCTTTGCTGAGTCCCATCTCTCCCTCCGGGTCGGCAAAAATATTTTTACCATCCTTAGCCAATGACATATTGACATGCATGCCGGAGCCATTGATCCCATATTTTGGTTTTGGCATAAAACTTGCAAACATTCCGTGCCTCTTTGCGATTGTCTTTACCGCAAGCTTAAATGTCATGATGTTATCTGCTGTTTTCAATGCCTCATCATAACGGAAATCAATTTCATGTTGTGCCGGTGACATTTCATGATGCGAAGCTTCAATCTCAAATCCCATGTCTTCCAGTGTAAGCACCATGTCTCGTCTGGCATTTTCCCCAAGGTCGACCGGTCCCAGATCAAAATACCCTGCACGCTCATTACTTTCTGTTGTCGGCTGCCCCTCATTATTCTGATCAAACAGGAAAAATTCGCACTCAGGTCCGACATCAAACTGGTATCCCATCTGTGCTGCATCTGCGACCGCCCTCTTTAAAACATATCTCGGATCACCGGAAAAAGGCTGTCTGTCTGCCGTATAAATATCACAGATAATTCTGGCTACCTTTCCCTGCTGTGGTCTCCATGGAAAAATGCAGAATGTATCAAGATCCGGATACAGATACATATCAGACTCCTCAATTCTCACAAATCCCTCAATGGAAGATCCATCAAACATACATTCGTTATTCAATGCCTTCTCTAACTGGCTTGAGGTGATCGCCACATTTTTTAATGTGCCAAACATATCCGTAAACTGCAGACGGATAAATTCTACATCCTCATCTTCTACCATCTGGATAATATCCTGCTTTGTGTACTTGCTCATAATCCAATCCTCCAACATTTATATTTATTTACTTTGTCATTCCCAGCAGAATTCTTTTACCTTTTCATAGGACATTGTCCCACCAAAAAGATCCAGTGCACTGCCGATTGTAACATTTAACCTGTTTTTTCCCAGTTTTCTTAGCTTTGCAAGATCATCAAAATCTCCAACGCCTCCGGCATAAGTCACAGGAATTTTTCCCCAGTTTCCTAACAAACAGACAAGTTCCTCTTCAATACCACTTGCCTTTCCCTCCACATCAACTGCATGTATTAAAAATTCATCACAGTAACCGGCAAGCTGCTCTAACAGATCTTCTGTGATCATCTGCTCTGTGAACCTCTGCCAGCGGTCTGTCACAATATAATACTTTCCATCTTTTTTCCTGCAGCTTAAATCTAAGACCAGATGCTCTTTTCCAACTGTATCCCGAAGCTTTTTTAATCGGTCCATCTGGATCTGTCCATCACAGAATACATAAGATGTGACAATGACATGGCTTGCTCCTGCTGCAAGAAATTCTTCTGCATTTTCAGCCGTAATGCCGCCGCCAACCTGCAGACCTCCCGGATACGCCTGTAACGCACTCACCGCCTGTTTCTTTGTCGCTTCGTAATATTCGCTGTCTCTCGCATTTAATAAAATAATATGACCACCGCGAAAACCTTCTTTTTTATAAAGATTTGCATAAAAAACTGCATCCTGTCCGGAAACAAAATTTTCGTCTGCCATATTCCCTTCATCTTTTAAGCTGCCACCGACAATCTGCTTTACCTTTCCGTTATGAATGTCAATGCATGGTCGAAATTCCATTTTCTCACTCCAATTTTTACCTTATTATAAGGATATGTTTTTCTTCTGATAAACACATCTTTTGCATAAAATATTAAAAAAAGGCAACGCGACCCCTTTTGTAGCCCCGTTGCCTTTTTCATCATATCACACCGAAAATCATTTGTGAATACCTTTATCATGATTCTTCCTATTAGCCTTTGTTTTCTTTTTTATAAGCTTTGCTAATGCGTTTGTTTATTTTATAAATCTATACTTATATATTATTGACATTATGTATTTTTTTTGCTATGATACAGAACAATTACCTTAATATATAATTATTTTAAAATAACACATCATGATGAAGAAAGAGAGGATCTAAAAAATGGGTACAATTATCGGTGATGGAATTACTTTTGATGACGTATTATTAGTTCCGCAGTATTCAGAAGTAACACCTAATATGATCGAATTAACAACACACCTTACAAAAAAAATCGTTTTAAATATTCCAATGATGAGTGCAGCAATGGATACTGTAACAGAGCACCGCATGGCGATCGCCATGGCTCGACAGGGCGGTATCGGTATCATCCACAAGAACATGTCCATTCAGGCACAGGCAGAGGAAGTTGACAAAGTAAAACGTTCAGAGAATGGTGTTATCACAGATCCATTTTTCCTTTCTCCGGAACACACTTTACAGGATGCTGAAGATCTCATGAGAAAGTTCCGTATCTCCGGCGTTCCGATCTGTGAGGGTGGCAAATTAGTTGGTATTATCACAAACCGTGACTTAAAATTCGAGACAGATTTCACAAAAAAAATCAGTGAGAGCATGACCTCTGAAGGTCTTATCACAGCTCCGGAAGGAATCACTTTAGACGAAGCAAAGAAAATTCTTGCAAAAGCCAGAAAAGAAAAACTTCCGATCGTAGACAAGGACTTCCATTTAAAAGGACTTATCACCATTAAGGATATTGAAAAACAGATCAAATACCCACTCTCAGCCAAAGATGATCTCGGCCGTCTTCTCTGTGGTGCCGGCGTTGGTATTACCGGAAATATGATGGAACGTGTCGATGCTTTGGTAAAAGCCCACGTTGATGTGATCGTGGTTGACTCTGCACATGGTCATTCCCGCAATATCTTAGAGGCAGTCAAGAAAATCAAAGCTGCCTACCCTGACTTACAGGTGATCGCAGGAAACGTTGCCACCGGTGCTGCTACCCGTGACCTGATCAAGGCCGGAGCTGACGCAGTGAAAGTTGGTATCGGACCTGGTTCTATCTGTACCACACGAGTTGTTGCCGGTATTGGTGTTCCTCAGATCACAGCTATCATGGACTGCTACGCTGCTGCAAAAGAGTACGGTATCCCGGTTATCGCCGATGGCGGTATCAAATACTCCGGTGATATGACAAAAGCTCTTGCTGCCGGTGCTAACGTATGTATGATGGGAAGTCTCTTTGCAGGATGTGATGAAGCTCCTGGTACTTTCGAATTATATCAGGGAAGAAAATACAAAGTTTACCGTGGTATGGGCTCTCTCGCCGCTATGGTAAACGGCAGCAAAGACCGTTACTTCCAGGAAGGTGCTAAAAAATTAGTACCAGAAGGTGTCGAAGGACGTGTTGCTTACAAGGGAACACTTGAGGACACTGTTTTCCAGATGATCGGTGGTATCCGTTCCGGTATGGGCTACTGCGGCTGCCCAACGATCGAAGACCTGAAAGAAAAAGGTCAGTTTGTCAAGATCTCTGCTGCAGCATTACGTGAAAGTCATCCACATGACATTCACATTACAAAGGAAGCGCCAAACTACAGTATCGAAGAATAGTTTCCGCTTCTTAATCATAGTTTATTAGATGAGGTGAATATTTTTGGACTCGGGTTCCATATTTCAGATTATTATTTTAATCATTCTGCTTTTACTTTCCGCATTTTTTTCTTCTGCGGAGACTGCACTTACGACCGTAAACCGGATCCGTATGCGCTCTCTCGCAGAAGACGGGAATTCCCGTGCGGCATGCGTACTTAAAGTTACCGATGACTCTGGTAAAATGTTAAGTGCAATCTTAATCGGAAACAATATTGTCAATCTTTCTGCATCTTCCATTGCAACTTCTCTTGCTCTGGATTTGTGGGGAAGTGTTGGTGCCGGAATCGCAACCGGTATTCTGACACTGTTGATTTTGATTTTCGGGGAAATTTCTCCAAAAACAATTGCAGCCATTAATGCAGAAAAAATATCTCTTTCCTATTGCAACATCATTTACTGGCTGATGAAACTTCTCACTCCGGTCATTTTTATTTTAAATAAACTTTCCATTGCATTCTTATTCCTTCTGCGTGTTGATCCGAATGCAAAAGACAAAGCCATGACCGAAGAAGAACTGCGAACCATTGTCGATGTCGGAAAAGAAACCGGCGTTATTGAGTCCGAAGAACACGAGATGATCAATAACGTATTCGATTTCGGTGATGCCCAGGCAAAAGAGGTCATGGTACCTCGAATTGATATGACATTTGCAAATATCGACTGCACTTACGATGAACTGATTGAAATATTCAAAGAAGACAAATTTACACGTCTTCCGGTTTACAAAGACACTACCGATAATGTCATCGGTATCATCAACATGAAGGATCTGCTGCTTTATAAAGACCGGGAACATTTCTCTATTCAGGACATTATGCGGGAACCATATTTTACATATGAGCATAAAAATACCGCAGAGCTTTTTATGGAAATGCGTAAATCTTCCATTTCCCTTGCCATCGTCCTTGATGAGTATGGTGCTACTGCCGGGCTTATCACTCTCGAAGATCTCTTAGAAGAGATCGTGGGTGAAATCCGTGATGAGTACGATACCGATGAGGAAGATCCGATCGTAAAACTAAGCGACCGGGAATATCTTGTCCTCGGTTCTACAAATCTGGAAGATTTGTGTGAAAAGCTTGATCTTGATTTTGAATCCGACGATTATGACACCATCGGCGGTTACCTGATCGGCTTATTAGATCATCTTCCGGAAAAAAATGAGATCATTATTACAGATGATGATGTACTGCTCCGTGTGGAACAGATGGATAAAAACCGTATTGAAAAAATATACATCAAAAAACCTGAACCAAAGGAAGAGGCTTAGTCCTCTTCCTTTTTTACAAGTTCTGCCCCACTAAGCGCATAACGTATCTCATCGAGATCAAACATTTTCGTCCATGGATACCGCTCGGTATCCGGCATTTCCAGAAAAGTATAAAATCCATGATTTTTCAGATTCTGTGCCCATTCCTCATGTTCCGCTTCCGGGAACAGCATCAGATATGCCATATCAGTAAGCTTTGACCTTTGATTTGTGATATTCTCCATCTGCGTCTGAATTTTCCTGCTCTCCTCCACGGATAAACTTTTCCCCTTCTCATTTACCAGTTTTCGCAAAAGAACAAGTTCCTTTAAGTTTTCCTTTTCTGTCTCTCCTGTCAGATCCAGCACATAGGCAGTCTGCTCAAAAAATCGGTTCTGTACTTTCTCCTCATCTATTTTCAGGCTGCCATCCCAGTACTCCTCCTGCAGCTGATCAGTCAGCGCATCATCTGCTGCCCGGTCAAAAATCCGGTTGTACTCCTCCATGGTATACTGTGCCTCCATCGTATAGCGGAATCGCAGATCTGTATATAATATCATGCCACAGAAAAGTACCGAAAATAAGATACACCAGTTAGAAATCTTCATACCGTACTGTGCCTCCATATAAAACATTGACCGAAGAATCCCTGCTTCCCACGAAATTCATCCATCCCTTCTTCTTTATGATCGCCACTTTCAGATAATCCCCACGTTCAAATTCATACACACGATTTTTCTCCAGTTCGGCTAACATATCTTTTTCATCAAAGAAAATACTCTCATAGGAATAGTCTCCCTGCTCCAGTACAATGTCTTTCTGCTCCCGATACATATGCACCTCATAAATACCGGAAGCGGCAGATATTTCTTTATAAAACTGCTGATACATTTCCATCGTCAAAAAACCGGTATTGCAAATGCTGTCCACAAACTCTGTATTGACCGTCAAAAGATACATCTGTTCTGCTGATTTTGCCCGCTCACTCATGTACAGAAGCGGCATTCCCATAAACACCGCTGCTGCAAATAAAATCGCAGTCACTCTTCCAAATATTTCATCCATCCAAACACATCACTCTCTTTTTCTGAAATTCTCTGTACCGTAATCGTTCTCTGCTCCATCATCCGCTCTTCCACCGTCTGTTCCAACGCTTCACTGCTGTCCACCACCTGCAAGGCTGACTCCATTGCGATCAGAAACATCACAAGCACAGCTCCCATCAACACCCCCTGCAATCCTTCTTCCATTGCTGACCTCCTGTCTTTTTGTACTCTCCGTGTACACTGCATACTATACCTGTGCGAACACGATCCCGATGATCGTTCCATTCACATCCTTTACGATACTGCCCTGAAAGCGCGCAGTCGGATTAATATACTTGTCACTTGCCACATCCTGCGCATTTTTGTAACTGTTATCTAACGCTTTTCCCAGTTCTCCCTTATCTACGTCAAAATTATAATTGTAGTACGTTTTATTTTTATTCGTCTGTACAAGAATTCCCATTGTCTCATCACTGAATTTCCGGATGACATTCAGCACTTCGCTTCCTGACACTTCCGTGCCGTCATACATTGTTTTGGACGCATCCGTAAACTCCGCCTGCAGCTGATTGATCTGCCCTGTTCCCTCGGAGGCAGTATCTCTCGCCTCCCTTGCAATATAAAATCCGAGACTGATAATAATGCAGGTAATGATAATTCCTGCTGCAAGCATTAATCCTTTTAAACTATTTTCCATGATCGATACCTTCCTTTTTCATTTTAATTTCATTTATTTTCGTATAACACTTTTCCCTAAAAAAATCCCGTCATGCTCTGGCTGTATGCATGAAGTTCGCTTAATCCCTCCGCCACAAACGGCACGACCAGCTTTAATATAATGAGTAAAAACATCGGCAGATACGCTGCCATTTTTGCCAGTGCAATGCATTCTCCCTGATAATTCTTCCGCTCTTCCATATTCTTCTTCAAAAAATATTCGCGTTCGTCTTCAAGGTTTAAAAACGCTTCCTCCACAGGCAGTTCCTCGCAAAACTCCAGTGCATCACAGATTCTCTGTACCGGTTCATCCGGGATCTCCTGTTTTAATTTTTGAAGTGATCTGATCCGGTCATAAGAAAAATGATCCACTGCTTCTGCCATCTGGCTTTGAAAGAGAACCGCAAAATTCTCCATCTGGGATAAAATTTCTTCCACCGTTGTCTTCTCATAATGAATGAGCAAAAGCACTACCGTCTGCAGTCTCAGACATTCACTCATCCTTTTTTCCTTAGACTTCCACTGTTCTGCCACCAAAAAAAGTTCCGGAATCTGAAACGCCAGAATTGATACCACAACAATAAATAAAATGTGATACCAGGCAATCCGAATTCCCTGATATGCCCTCACCTGTAGAAAAAGTGCCTTCACAAATTCTTCCGCCCCCTGCACACTTTCTGTTAAAGAAAGCTCCTGCTTTAACTCCTCCCAGACTACTAACTGCTCCAGATGCTCTTTAAATGCCTCCTGGTCCATTTTAAACGTTTCAGGCACCACTTGTGCGACCAGCTCCTGATATTGTTTCTTTACCTGCTCCTGCGCTCTCTCCGGCAGCATCATAAGCTGATAAGACGGAATTTTTATCTGTGTCAGGATCTGGGAACGCTCTGCATTCTGATACACCGTGAGAAACAATACGCTTCCAAGCAATGCCGCTGCAAAAAAGCAGACCTTTTTCATCAGAAAAGCCCTGACATTTCCAAATCCCTGCAACTGTTTGATCTGTTCATTTTTCTTCAGACATTTTGTATAATGCCGACTGACATAGACATCCAGTAAATATGCCATCCATGGAAACTGTAACAGCCACTTTTCCAGCCGGTACCGGTCTTTTTGTTCCTCATCCGGCAGAAACAGCCATAGGATAAGTCCATAAATTCCAATCGTTGCCACGAACAGGAGCACTGTTGTCAACATTCCATAGCTGCCATAATAATAAGCGGACAGTCCCTCTGAAACCCGGATTGCCCAGAGCCTCACAACCGGCAGGAAGCAGACCGGAAGGACGGAAAGAACATCAAGCCCTGTAAAACCATGCATTTTCGACTTGCAGAGCAGGAGATTTTCGCGTATTTCCTCTTTCAGATACTGCAGATTTCTCTGAAAGACAGAATATCCATCCGAAAGCATATCTCCATCCTCCCGGATGACCGCACACATTGCGCCATAGATACGCACATAGGAATGTTCTGTGGGAAGTGTGACCGTATGTGACTCCTCCACTTCTGCCACTGCCTCCTCAATATTTTTCTGTTTTCCGTAAGTGGCCGATAACTCTGACAGATAATGTTCAAACTTCTCCTCCTGTGAGACCGTCTTTATCCAAAGCCGCTTTTTTCGGTCATACCGGATAAATACAAGCAGAAGAATGACATACAAAATGCCCTCAAATATCCACATTGAAAAATGCCTCCTTCTCTTCCTTCGTCAGCCATTTCACCATTTCTGCCCGTGTCGTCTCGCTGATGGTATGCAGCTTCACGTACCGTTCCCCGTCAAAACGTACAAGTTCCACGATCCGGTATCCCTCCGGACTTTCCGTGTCAGGCACGATCTCACTGATCCTCTCGATATAGCGCTGTCCCTCTCTGCTCATGTGCAGGTGCACATCAAAACGTACCACTTCCGTCACCTGTTCTAATGCAACTCTCTCCGACTGAAAACTGCCCTCCTTCAACAGACTGTTCCGAAGTGACAGCAGAAGACTTCTCGTACTTTTTGCATGGTGCGTAAAAATCGTAAACAGAGAACCTGTCTGTCCGCTCTCGATCATCCATGACGCCACTTTTGCACTGACAACCTCTCCGATAATGCTCACGGCTCCGTCTGTTTTTTTCTGTACTTCCAGAGCCTCCTGTCCGCCAATTCCACCGTGTTCCATCATCCCCGCTGTTTCGCGGAACGTCACAATATTTCTGTTTTGATAGCGCTCCCTCAAATGCAGTTCAAATGCCAGTTCTAACACACGAATGGTATATTCCTCCGGGATCTCTCCGACCATCGCAGTGAGCAATGTTGTCTTACCACAGCCCTGCATTCCGGTGACCGCCGTCACCTGACAGCCCTTCATGAGCCATTTTAAAAGTTCGACCGGGATTTCTGCATGTCCGCCTGTCACAAGCTGCTGTAACGAGACTTCCGGGATATTGTCGAGTTTACGGATAAAAAACATCCAGTTCTCCGCAAAATCCGGTCTGGCAACTACAACTCTGGCATGATCTGCCATCTCATGAACGAGATATCCTTTCTTTCGTGAAATTTCTCCCGGCTGATGATATCTGCAAAGATTTCTGGAAATCCGCTCCATCTCTTCCTCCCGCTCAAAATCCAGAAACGGCAGCCAGACACTTCTTCCATGATAAAAAATCCATGCACTGTGATACGTCCCCTCTTTTCCGGACACACCGCCGGAAACACCGTCGATCTTCATGTCGCGTAGCTCATCGATTGCACCAAGCCCTTTATAGTAAGCATAAATCTTCCTGCTCAAAAGCTCGATCTGCTCAATGAACTTCAATTTTCTTCCGCAGACTCCATAAACATGCTCAATCTGCTCCTCCGTGATCACATTTTCCGTTCCTGACAATAAGCCGTGTTCCTCGATCAGTTTTTCCATTGCTCCGCTGCCATACTGTTCTTTATACAGAAACAGCAGAATATCAAATCTGACCGCCGCCTGCCTGCTGCCTTTTTCCGAAAAGAAAAATGTATGCTTTATCATCTCTTCATCCATCTTCATTCCGTTTAACAGAAATTCCTGAATAAAAGAAATCTAATACTCTTTTACCTGTAAATTTCCGGTTCCGGCTTCTTTTAAATATCTGCGGAGTTCTTCCTTCTGCCTTAAAAGCCGGAAGGTCTGTTTTTCGTCCAGTTTTAATTCATAAAGATTTCTCCGCAGGATACGGTTCACATGTTCACTCACCCGCTCCACAAGTTCCTGTCTTGTGATCTCCTGCTGTTTTCCTTCAAACAATTCCAGACTGCCTGTCTCTTCCACTGACAACCTGCCCGCCTCCCCTCTTATCAGACCGCTCCAGGATCATCTGCACGGTATGCTCTAACTCTGTGAAAAAATTTTCCCTCATATCTGTCGGAAGTAACAGTCTCCTGCCACGGATATACCTGTCTAATTTTCCCTCCCGGCATGCCATCTCAAACTCAGGATTATAGGGAACTACACCAAGTTTCTCCGGTGCAATCCGATAGATTCTGTGGATATTTTTCTTATTATAGACAGCATCTTTCTGATAACTTCCGATCAGATACACCACCTTCTCCGAAACATCTGCATGCTCTGAAAAAAAATGATCTAACCCCTGGGATGTCTGACTGAAATTGACAACAATAAGATCTGCCTGCTTCATCTGCTCTTTTGTCCAGTCATTTCTTTCACTTCCACAGTCAATAAACGAAAAATCCATACTTTCATCCAGCAAACGGATCACCTGGTTTAAAACGTTTCTTGTCTCCTTCGGATAAAAATCGCAGAGCATCCGTTTCCCTTGCGGAAGGCAGAAAAGTTTTCCATCTACAACAGACTGTAAAGCCTCCTCTAAATGATGTTCCGTAAGATTACCGTATTTTCCAGCCATCAACAGATAATCCAACCCTTCTAATGCGTAGTAAGCACAGTCTTCATTCACAGTCACAGAATCCGGTCTGGAAAAATTTCCGGCAAGATCATGCGCATTCTTTTCCGCTGAAAGCATCGCTACGCGGCAGTTATGTCTCGCAACGATCATGCTTGCCGTTGCGATCATATTCGATGTTGTTCCACACGCCGCTTCCTCACTCCAGAATACGATTTTCAAAAGCATTCCCCCCTTTTTGCACGGCGGACGCCCATCAAAACCTCTTTATAATCCTGCTCTGAAATATTCCTGCACAAATGGAATAATACCTTTTCAAACTCCTTTGATAAATTTGCAAAATTCCGATATCCCTCAAACTGCATCATCAGTCTGCTGCACTCATCCGCCTCGGAAAAAGGTAAAAACAACTGTTCTAGTACAAAACAGTTCTCATCTACAAAAAGTTTTCTGATTCCTCCTGCGCTCATATAACTTTTGCAAAAATCCCGGAATAAAACACTGACCGGATGCTCGATATGTAAAATAAATTCCCGGTACTTTTCAATCTCGCACTTCTCACAATTTAACGCACAGATCAATTCATCACAATCCGTGACACTTTTCTCGTCCGGCCAACTGCCTAAATTTACAATGACATAGTCATAACCTTCTGTTTTCCACAGACTGCGCTCACAAAGCGCTGTGTAATCCACATTTTTATAAGTGATCATATTCATTTTTTCATTTGGTCTTGGGATGCAAAATCGCATTTTCTGCTCAAATGAATTGTCAATGACGAGAACACTGTTCTTCATATTCTCTAAGATGCTGGCCAGATAGATACATAAATCCGTCTGTTCACAGCCAAAAATGCCAATTATCTTCTGCTTGCTCAAAATTCCTGCCTCCTAAAAATCTGCAGGGATATTCCTCGATAACTAACACTTATTTGATAAAAAAGATGTGATTATCATACTTTCTTTTTTTCAAAAAGTAAACTATCTTTTGGAAATTTATAAATATTTTAGAATTTGCATGATTTTCTTTTCTTTCTCCATAGAATCTTATATAATGGTATCAGATAATCGCAAAACAAGGAGGCTTTATGAACGGCTTTATGAAAGACTTTATTATAACAACAGACACCACGACGGATCTTCCTGCAAGTTATGTCAACGAACATCATCTCGGCATGATGTCTCTTCCATATACGATTGAAAACCAGACTTACACCTGGGAACATTCCCTTTCGGAAAAAGAATTCTATGCCATGATGCGCAATGGTTCTCTTCCAACGACCTCACAGGCAAATCCTGAGGAAGCGGAAAATCTTTTTGAAAATATTATCCGAACACAGGACGTTGACATCCTGCACATTGCATTTTCTTCCGGTCTGAGCGGTACTTATAACAGCTGCCGTCTGGCTGCTATGAACCTTGCCGAAAAGTATCCCGACAACAAAATCATCGTGATCGACTCTCTCTGTGCCAGCATGGGAGAGGGACTTTTTGTACACAAGGCAGTCATGATGAAAGAAGAGGGAAAAAGTATTGACGAGATTGCTGCATGGTTAGAGGAAAATAAACTGCATGTCGTACATAACTTTACTGTAGATGACCTTTTCCATCTTTACCGTGGCGGACGTGTATCCAAAACCGCTGCTGTAGTCGGAAGCATGATCAACCTGAAACCGATCCTCCATGTGGATAACGAAGGACACCTCATCCCGCTTTCCAAAGTCCGCGGCCGGAAAAAATCACTGATTGCCCTCGTTGACAGTATGGAAAAACAGATTGGTGCATGGCGTGACAAAAACGACATCGTGTTCATTTCGCACGGAGATTCCTTAGAGGATGCCCAGTTTGTCGCAGAACTTATTAAAAAGAGACTTGGCATTGAAAACTTTTTGATCAATCATATTGGGCCAACCATCGGCGCACATTCCGGTCCTGGTACCATTGCATTGTTCTACATGGGCGACTACCGCTAAGACACCAGAGCGATCCTGTCTGAAATAAAACAAAGGGCATATCAATATCCATGCTGTTTTCCTGAAGCTGATACTGATATGCCCTTTCAAATTTTATTGTTTTTCTTCCCAGAATTTTTCCAGATATGTTTCAACGCTGTCAACGGTACACACCAGACGTTTCTCCCACTCTTTCGGGAACAGATTCCGGTAATCACTCTGTAAAAAACGTTCATCCAAAAGTTCGATCACACCCACATCATCTATCGTCCGGATCACGCGCCCTGCAGCCTGCAATACCTTATTCATACCCGGATAACGGTAGGCATAATCGAAGCCTTCGCCCATTCTTTTTTCATAATAATCCATCAGTATTTCCCGCTCGTTACTGATCTGTGGAAGTCCTGTTCCGACAATGACCGCACCGATCAGCTGTTCCTTTTTCAGATCGATCCCCTCACCAAAAATTCCACCCATCACACAAAATGCGATCAGTGTTTTTTCCCTCTCTGCCGAAAATTCAGCCAGAAATGCCTCTCTTTTTTCCTCATTCATTCCCGGCTCCTGAATGATAGCCTCCACGTTGCCTCCGTCCAGCTCCTGAAATACCTCATAGACCTGCTGCATCATTTTATAAGATGGGAAGAAAACCATATAATTTCCTTTTTTTGCAAGCCCGGTCTTTTGGATATACTGTGCAATCCGTTCAAACTCACTTTGGTTTCTCCTTGTATACCGGCTGCTGACGTCGCTTCCCATAAGTAACAGACTCTGCTCCTCCGAAAAGGCTGTCTCCGCATAGACCGCATAATTATCTTTCTTCGTGGATAACAGATTTTTATAATATTGGATCGGCAAAAAAGTAGCCGAAAAAAAGATGGCCGAATTGCCTCTGTCGATGCATTCCTGCAGATTCAGCGAAGGATCAACGCAATAAAGTTTCATCTTAAAGCGCTCATCTTCCATATGCTCTGTGTAAATCACATAATGCTCATCCACACGCTCATAAATATTAATAAAATTGCGCAAACCAAAATAAAACTCACTGACTTCTTTCCGCTCCGGGAACTCTGTGCTGCGCTGTAAAAACTCATCCAGTTCTGACGCAAGCTTCATTAGGTAAAACATCAGATTTCCAATGTTGTCATAAACCTTATACTTTTCGCACTCTCTTTTATATTCCAGCAAAATACGGTTACAGTGGTTAAATTGCTGCTCAAGTCCCGGTCGGTAACGCTTTACAATCTTCTTTACCGCCAGAAAATCTTCCTTATAAATCTCCGCACTGTACATCTCTCTGCTGCGCTCCACCAGATTATGAGCCTCATCCACAAGGAAAATATAATCTCCCCGGATCCCCTCTGCAAAAAAACGTTTCAGGTACACATTCGGGTCAAACACATAATTATAATCACAGATAATATCATCCACCCAGGATGCCACATCCAGACTCATCTCAAACGGACAGACCTGATACTTTCCTGCCTGCTCTAACAACACTTCCCGGGAAAAGACATCTTCCTGCAAAAGCAGCTGAAAAACAGCATCGTTTACCCTGTCATAATGTCCTTTTGCATATGGACAGTGTACCGGATTACACTCCATCTCATCACACATACAAAGTTTTTCTTTTGCCGTGATCTGGATAATCTTTGCCTGATATCCGCCCTTGCGCAATAATTCAAACGCTTCCCGTGCCACCGTTCCTGTGATCGTCTTTGCCGTCAGATAAAAGATGCGGTCTCCAAGATTTTCTCCCACCGCTTTCACCGCCGGAAAAACAGTGGAAATCGTCTTTCCAACTCCGGTCGGCGCCTGGATAAACAGATTCTTCTTCCGTTTTATCGTGCGGTACACTCCGGCAGCGAGCTCCTTCTGCCCTTTCCGGTAAGGAAATGGGAACTGCAGTTTCTGTATGGATTCCTGCCGCAGGATCCGCCATGCATACTGAAAATCTGACCATTTCTTATAAGCCCTGATCAGCTCATCAAACCATTCTTCTAAAGCTGAAAATGCAAAATCTTCGTGAAAATATTTGATCTCCTCCGTATCAAGATTTACATAGGTCATCTGAATGCCGATATGTTCTATTCCATGCTGCAATGCAAAAATATACGCATAACACATTGCCTGTGCCTTATGGACCCTGACCGGTTCTGCTAACTGCTCTAGCTTCAGATATACCCCCTTGATCTCATCAATGACAACCTTCATATCCTCCTCAATTGTCATGGAATTGAAATTACTGGAATAATCAATCTCGCGTTCTGATTCCGAAGTGATCTGGATTCCATCCGCTCTTCCCTCTAATACAAGGTCATAATTTTCTTCCCCGATCACTAATTTCAGCGGCACTTCTGCATGATAATCGCTGCCCATCCGCTTCTGGATCCTGCGGTGCATTCTGCTCCCTGCTAACATTGCTTCCGGTGAAACAGACTGTCCATGCCGGTTGTCAATGTCTCCTTCCCGGAAAATAAATTCTACAAGATTGCGTACTGAGATCTTGATCTGGCTTCTTTTTTCTTCTATTTGATTTTCTGTCTCTTTCCCTTTTTTCTCTTTACTCATACTGTCCATTATAACTGATTTTCTGATAGAAAAAAAGAAAAAGACCATGCAGACAAATATTTCAAATATACCTTTGCCCACATAGTCCTTTTCTTATGCCGGAACACATCACTTATGAGTGAAATTAATAACAGCGGAAGTTATGCAACCGCATATTTGTTCATTATATGTTCAAAACATTCATCCTGTTCGCCATATTTTACAACAAGATCTTTGCAGATTCCCAGATACAGCATGCCAAGTAACGACTTTGCATCAATTACTGCTCTATTATAACAGACGTCAATATCAAAATCACATTTTCCGGCAGCTCTTACAAAATCCTTAACCTCTTCTGTGTCAGTCAATCTGATTTTTCTTTCAATCATTTTAAACATCCTTTCTTATCAAAAACACTTACTTCCTATTTCAGAAACGCATTATGACATCATTTTCTTCATTTGTCAATTTTCCGTCATTGTTTCAAATTCCGTCATTTTCCGTTATTTTTCATCATTTTTTTCGTAAAATTCCGGAGATAAGGAACTAATTTTTCCGGTTTCACGTCTCTTAAAAAACTACACTATCTATTTTTACTACTATTATTTTCCATTACCAATTTTTTTATTCAATTTGCACATATTTTAAAGAAACTAATTTTGTTCATTTAGTTTCCTGATGTATAAAATCACATACAATTTTGCCTTAAATATCCATTCATGTTATATTATGATATGAGGGTCAAGAGATATTTTGCCCCTCATTTATGATGAATCAGAGTACTACTTATAATTTGTCTATCGTTTTTTATATTTTGGAGATCATATGTTCATTTTAAAAGGAATTAAAAATTTTTTATCCGATCTATACCATAATCGCATTGCAATCCTTTGTATTATTATATACATGAGCGTTACTCAATATCTCTTTCACTCTGTCTGTCCAATTGCTATTTTATTTGGCTTTCCATGTCCTGCCTGTGGTCTCACGCGGGCTGGGATCAGTTTTCTCACAGCCCATTTTTCAACTGCTTTTCAGATGAACCCCTGCATCTTTCTTCTGATTCCATACTTTCTTTATCTTTGGTTTTATAAATATATATTCGAAAAAAAGCCGCCTTATCTGACGTTCATCACTTGTCTGCTCGGTATCATTGTCTTTGGCATTTATATTTTACGCCTGCTCACACATACGCTCCCTGAACTTCCAACAAACGGCATAATAATAAATCCCTGACAATCTGACGTTCTGCCAGACTATCAGGGATTTATTATTTTTCTAACCCTTATGCAAGGCTATTCAATTCATTCTGCATTAATGCTTCTGCAACAATTCCTAATCCAACAAAGCATAAAATTAAATATATAACTCCGCTATTGCTTGATGGGATGCCTCTGTCAGTTTTTGCCTTGTCGATCTTCTCTCCCTGCTTGTAAGCCCAGTATAAACCGTAAATGTTACAGGTAATCAGGCTTAAAACAAAAGCAACTCCTCCGGATGTGGCATTCTCCGCATTGGATACTGTATTGGTATCATTAGAAAGAACGATAAACCAATAAATACCATATATACCACATGTAACGATGGATAAAATAATACATACTGCAATGTTTCTCTGTTGAATCATAACTCTAAACTCTCCTTTGTTTTATTATTCTATTTTATTGTAGATATTTTGTATAATAATGTCAATTCATATGAGAGATTTTTATTAAAAAATCTAAATTATATAAATAATTTCTAAATAGTTTTCACGGATTACACAAAAAAATATGATACGTAAAAAATGAAGCCTTGAAAAATCAAGGCTTCATCAGCAGGGGATGAGAGAATCGAACTCCCACCAAAAGTTTTGGAGACTCCTATCATACCATTTGACCAATCCCCTATATATTATAGTTTTATTTCAAACCATTAATATCATAACTTATCTTATCCATTTTTGCAAGTGTACATTCAAAACTTCATACAAAGTCCAAGAATCAAACGTTTTTGAAAGCCGGTCATCTCGATTCCGCTTCGCTTCATCTCGATGATTTTGCTACGCAAAACTCCGTCTGTATCAAGTGCCATATCCGCAGACAAGTCTGCTCCATGCCACTTCCTACATCCTGCCGTCTTTCTCCGCTTTGGTCAAGCCCTCGATCGATTAGTAACAGTCAGCTCCATGTGTTGCCACACTTCCACCTCTGCCCTATCTACCTTGTAGTCTTCAAGGGATCTTACCCACTTATGTGAGGGATATCTCATCTTGAGGGGGGCTTCACGCTTAGATGCCTTCAGCGTTTATCCCTTCCGGACTTGGCTACTCTGCCATGCCGTTGGCCGACAGCAGATACACCAGTGGTCCGTCCATCCCGGTCCTCTCGTACTAAGGACAGCTCCTCTCAAATATCCTCCGCCCGCGCC
>ENA-ORLU01001246-ORLU01001246.1-human-gut-metagenome-genome-assembly--contig:-NODE-1246-length-19816-cov-3.103146_pt1 | contig 19816 bp, 25 predicted proteins | sample MGYA00243009_ERZ508833 | MGnify/ENA primary metagenome ERZ508833 (study PRJEB26277, sample SAMN04329763) | human gut metagenome | biome: human-associated habitat | host: Homo sapiens | place: USA...
AATAAATTCTTCAAGCACTGTTCGGAAGTCTTCGCCCTTGTTGCTGCTGAAGGCTCCAGGGACGTTTTCCCAAACAGCGTACTTTGGATATGCTCCATTGGTCTTTTCCCTCATTTCCTTGATGATGCGGATTGCTTCCATGAAGAGTCCGCTTCGTGTTGTCTCTGCGTCGCCGTTGTCCTCGTGCAGCAGTCCTTTTCTTTGTCCTGCCACTGATAAGTCTTGGCAAGGGCTGCCAAACGTGATCACGTCTACAGGCTCTATTTCGTCGCCTTTTACTTTGGCCACGTTGCCTAAGTGTTTCATCCATGGGAAACGGCTTTTTGTTACGGCTATGGGATAGGGTTCAATTTCCGCCGCCATTACTGGGGTTATGCCGCATAAAATGCCCGCAAGGCAAAAGCCCCCGCTGCCATCAAATAGGCTTAAAAGTCTCATGTAGTCCTCCTGTTACAACGGCCAAAACGCCGGGATTATCCATACCGGGAAAGCGCCACGTGCGCCCTCCTCAACTTCTCGGTAGCTGGTAGGGGCTAGGCCGTTAAATCTAAAGGCTGCATAGCCTTTTCGTATATCCTCTAAGCCGTTAATATCCAGCACAAGGCCAGCCTCAGCCGCTTGCTCTGCTGCCTGCTTTGCCGTGAAAATTTTGGCGTTTGCTAAGAAGTGCCCGGTGTTTTCGTCATAGCCTGTTTTAAATTTCGGCTTTCTCTGTGCTGTTAGGATGCTATTTAGTTTCATAGGCTTTATCATTCAGTCGATACCAAGCGGTGTTATGGTCGATAAGCTTGTCAATATACCAGCGTGCTTTTTCTAGGTCTTCGGTGCCGTTTTTCTTTTTCCAGCGCCATAAATACTTAATAGCGTTGGCCGTGCATACTGCCTCAATGCCCTGCAGGTCAACTGTGGCCGCTTCTAATGCGTCAATACATTCAACCGCGCCGCCTATGTAGTGGCTCGGATGGTTTACATTGTCTTTTTCCATGTGCTCCTCCTGTCTATGGCTAATCTATGAATTTTTCTATAACTTTTTTTAAAAGTGCAGTTACAGCTATTCCTAAAACAAGATAAGCAAAAAGCCGCGAGGACTTTTTCTCGTCCTCCAGCTCTTTGCGTACTACCTGCAGCTTTCCGTAGGCTTGCGCTCGTTCCTGGCCTACTTCCTTCAGCTTTCTGCAGGTGTAGTTCCGCATATCGTTTTCTATTACCTTACCTAGACAATAGCTCAGTGTTGATACCTGGCAGTCGGTAGAAAGCCCATAAAGAGAATTCATAATGCCCTTTGTGGCTTCCCAGTTGGGTGGTTCTTTGCTTTCGATTTTCATTTGGTCGCCTCTAAGTTTATGGTCAGCTTCTGCCCAGGGTATATCCAAGGGCTGCTTCCGTTTACTTCTCGGATGTCGTGGATGATGTGGCGAATGTCCCTATTATCGCCGTAGGCTTCACGGGCATTATAGGCAATATCCCAGAGGGTGTCACCTGCCTTGACTGTGTAGGAGATTTGTATATTCTTAGGCTCTGGCTCAAAAAAACCGATGCCCAGTGTTACTGCAGTAACTATTGCGGATACAATAAGCATTGCGTCAAACATTTTCATTTCTTGCTTAGTCATTTCAACCACTCCTGTTATGTAAAAGCCCGGCACCCGCCGCGCGCCCACACGGCTTATATACTTCTTCTTGATTTTTGCTTGTATTATTGGGTTGTTCCGTTGCCGGGCCGTTTACCGTTGTTACATGGGTTTTTAGCCCTCTTTCACTACTCGCATCAGCTTATTGTATGATTCTGGCTCTGCCTCGTGTTCATGTACAGGCTTAGGCAGGTAAAAGCTCCTGCATTTGTCCGGGGTATTGAGGCAGGCGTTTTCGCAGCTGCTGCGTCTTGCACAGTGGTAACAGCAAAGCCCTGCTTGACTGTCCAGGCAGGTTCTTTCCCGTGCCTCACAGCCAACGCCCATACCTAGGCGGGCTACTCTGTTAATACGGGGGGAACAGTCGCAGCGATCAACCTCGCCGCTGACAGCGTTTGCCGTGGTTACTTCTTTGCTTGCACCGCATCGGGTGCATCTGAGAACTATGGTAGGTGTCGGGGCTTGTTCGCTCTCTGCCACTACTACCCAGTTTTTTACTCGTAGGCCGATTAAAATAGTTCTTGCCATGTCTTACTCCTAAAAATTAAACTTATATATTTCTGCTAGATGCTTTTTATCTCTTTTACGCTGATCAGCGCCGCTTTTTACTACTCCCCGAGCGTCTATGTATTCGCATCTGTCCAAAACTACCAGCGCCGTACAGCTGCATTTTTCGCCCGGGTCGTTGTGCGCCCCGCATTTGGGGCAGGTGTCAAAATACGCCATACTTTGCCCCCTAGTTCCCGGCAAGCAACACGCAAATGGTCATTATTAGCTTGATACTCATTGCTAGTAATACCGCGCTTGCCACGCCGTAGCTAAACAGTTTTACTATTTTCATTTTTTACCTCTCCAACTTTCCCCGGCCAGCGGTGCTGTGTAGGTCATTTCGATTAGCCTGTCCACTGTAGCGTCAGCCGTGGTTCTATCACCGTCTTGAGGTGTCAGCCGCCTTACCAGCTCCTCCTGTGAGTAGTTGCTGGTAACGATTATCGGTTTGTAGTCCTCATAGCGTGCGTTTATAATCTCGTACATTTTAGACAATGCCCAGGGCGTGGGCAGCTCTTTTCCCATGTCGTCAATAACTAGCAGGTCAACTTGCTTGTAAAGCCGCAGCAGCTCTGCTTCGTTTGCCGTGGTTATATCAGCGTTGAAGGTGCTTTTTATCTTGCCTAAAAGGTCTATCATGGTCACGAATAGCACCGGGACGCCGTCCGCCATTAGCTTGTTGGCTATAGATGCCGCCAGGTGGGTCTTGCCCGTGCCTTTGGGCCCAGTTATCAAAAGGCCGTTTTTCTCAAAGGCCGCATGGTCTGCCTGCAAACGCTTATAGTTTGCTGCGTAACCTATGGCCGTTTTGTAGGCCTGCGTATTCTCGGGCCGCTCCAGGAAACTCTCAAAGGTGCGGCTTTTAAAACGTGCCCCCATGCCGGAGGTACCGATAAGCCGCTTGATGCGTTCCCGTTCTTTTTCCGCCGCCGCAGCTCTTTCCTCTGCCAGCCGTGCGTCTTCTCTTGCCTTGGTCGCCGCCGCCTTTGCCGCCTGTCCTTGTGGGCAGGTGCAGGCCTCTGCACCGTAGGGCATCCACATTATGCGGTTTTTGAGCACCACGCCTCTTGTGTAGCGCTCTTGGCCGCAGTATTCGCATTTAACCGGTGGGGGAGGATCATATGCCGCCGCCATCGGGTCGTTGCTCATTACTGTTCCGAAAAGGCTAGCTATGGGCTGCAACGATTCGGTCAAAGTCCGGGTATTCCGTGAAGGTTCCTTCTTTGCGGAGCTTTTCCTCAAGCTCTGCTGTTGTAGGCGGTCGTACATTGCCGCCCGCTGCTCTATTTGCTCCTGTGCTTGCCGTGCCTCTGTTAGCATTTGCCCCAGCTCCTTTGTCTCTGTAGTTGCCCTCTAGCACTTTGGCCATGTTGGTAGATTTTAAAAGCCAGTCAAAGGTCGCTGTCCAGTCTCGGGCGTTAGCGCCCTTTAAAAAGCTGCTTGCCTCTGCCTCCGTGAAAAGTTTCTCAAAGGCTTCTAGGTTTTCGCCGTATTCTTTCCACCTTGCTGAGATTGCTCTTTTTCTGCTTTCTGACAAGCTGACGATTTTCGGGCAAGACTTGCAAGTGTTGTTGTATAATTTCTTGATTTTTTCATAGGGGATTGGGTTGCTTTTTTGGGGTACTGTTTCGGCTGTTTCACCTAAGAGGTTATCTATATATTTATTATTATTATATATATAATTATTAGGTGCCGTTTCGGCACTACCTTTCGGTGCTGTTTCGGCACTACTCCCAGTGCCGTTTTGGCACTGCCCCCGTGCTGTTTCGGCACTACCCAGTGCCGTTTTGGCACTACCCTCTACAACAGGTTGTTGTACTGGTTTAGGTGGTGGTATTACAGCCTTATAAAAATTAGCTTTTACCCCGTTCGTTTCTGTTTGCCTTTTGACGATAAGCCCTTTGGCTATCAGTCCGTCAAGAGTGCGGAGCGCTGTATGCTTACTGCTGGTTCCTAGCCATTCCATGATGTAGGTCAAGCTGCCATTAAATTCGGTTTCCTCGTCTTGTGTAAATCCGTAAATAATGGCATATACTTGCAGTTCGCGTCCTGTAAGCCCTAACTGGTTAATCATCCAGCCATTTGTTACGTAGTAGTTGGTGTCCTTAATTCGTCCCACTTGCTACCGCCTCCTTTGCGCGCTTTGCCTGCCATTCGGCAAATTCGGCTTGAATTTGCGGGTCTTCAAACGCCTTTGCGGCAAAGGCTAGAAAGCTCCTAGCGATGCGATCTGCGTCATGTTTAGGTATTTTACTAACATCAAATTTCATGGTGTTTGTCCTTTCGGCTCGCCGCGATAATATCTATTATCTGCCCGGCTATGTCTATGGCCGTCTGGTAGTCCATTGGATCAAGTCTTACTATGTTCTTAATCTCTAGGGACGCCCGAACTATGCCATATATGTTATTTTTTAATGCCAGCTTACGGCGGTTATTCTCAAACCCCTTGTAGCCTGCGTTGTCTAGCATTACGTCTAGCTGCAGCGCGAAGGTTCGGCCTGCCACTTCTGTATTGTGGCTGTGGGCTTTGTCGGCCATAAGCTCCTGGAGGAGTTCGGCCTTTATTTCTTGCTTTAATTTTTCTAATTCGGTCATTTTTTCCTCGGGTAACACGCAAAAAAGTGCATTTGTGTGCTATAATAAAAGTAAGTCTTTAAAAATGGGTGGTTACTCCCATAGACTTTCAACTGTAGAGGCGAGCACCTTTGCTATACGGATGGCGGTCCTTGCATTAGGTGCTTTGTCCTCATTCTCATAATTTTGATAAGCTCGAAGAGCTATTTTTGCTTTCTGTGCAGTTTCTAACTGCGTTAATCCTAGGCGTTGCCTAGCTTGTAGTAATTTTTCGTTTTTCACGGTCACCGTCCCCTTTTAAATTCACAAGTGCACGTTCGTGCATGTTACTTGTGTGTTTCATTATAATGTGCACGTTCGTGCTTGTCAAGCATTTCACGGAGGTTTTTATGACTTTTTCAGAACGCTTAAAAATACTAAGACTTGAAAAATCAATCAAACAAATTGACCTAGCGCAAAGTGTAGATATGTCACTTCGTGCCTATCAGTATTACGAAAACGGCAATAGAGAGCCAACCCTATCAAAGCTTGTTGCTATCGCTGATTTTTTCGATGTTTCTATTGATTACCTTGTTGGGCGTACCGATAACCCCGCCGTTAATAAATAACGAGAGGGGGTGAGTAGAGTATGGATAAGGATCTAAAAAATAAAATTGTTTCTGCTGCTAATGCCGTTTTAGCTCCTGCTACTGATTGCCACGGAAGGCACGCTTTTTCTAGCCAGGAAGTAAAAGCTATTGCGGAAGCCATAGCAAAAGCAATAGAAGCCTACGAACAAAATAAATGATTATTTAAAAGTGATTTTTAAATTGTATTTATTTGCGATTGTTTGGGCATCATCAAGTAAGCCCCATAATTCCGCTTTTTTATTTTCAATCTGCAGGAGTACGTCCTCCAGCTCTTCAATACCTAAATTTAATTCGATTTGCGCATATTCTTTGTTCATGGTGTCCCTCCTTTCTCATTTCTGATATTGTAAAATAATGGGAGTTAGAAAAACGTTAATTTATTTTCGGTTTTTTATATTTTTTTATAGTCTCGGTTATATCGGGGCTTTTTTTATGCTCCACGTTGTTCCCCTTCATGAAGTTTGTCCTCATTCTTTTTAATCTCATCTAGGCTTAATCCGAAAATATCACAAAGCTTGACCGCTGTTGATAAGCTGAGGTCTGCTTGTCTGGCTCCGCTTTCAATAAAATTGTACTGCTGACGGCTGATGCCCATTAACTGGGCAGTCTCTGCCTGTGTCAGCTTTTTTTGTTTTCGTCTGTTTCTTAACCAGCTACGCACGGTGGCTCCTCCTTGTTGTATTAAGCTACTTGCAGTAGCTTAATACAATGGTACACCCTTACAACTAAAATGTCAACGTTTGTTGCATATACCTATGTATGTTTGTTGCATATCTTGTCTATGCTACTGATTGTTGCTATAATAGGTAGAGGAGGGATATAAAATGCTACATTTAAGGGAGTTGCGCGAAAAAAGAGGTTTGTCTCAGAATGCTGTCGCCCAGGCTATTGGTGTTTCTAGACAGGCATATAATTTTTATGAAAATAACAAGCGTGACCCGGACACGTCTACTGTAAAAGCCCTCGCTGATTTATATGGCGTGTCTGCTGATTACTTGCTTGGCCGTGATGATAGCGATGGGGAAAATTCGCCAATTGAGCCGGATGTTCAAGAAATTACAAAATTATTTGAGCGTCTGTCAGAAGACAAAAAGGCGTTGGTCCTTGCCATGGCTAGGGCTATGGTAAATGACTAATCTAAACGGGGAGGAGCTAACGTGGAGGATCTTAAAAAACTTTTAGCGAAGCTAGACAAGGAACAACGCAAGCGGATTTTGGAATATATTCAATATCTATTGTCTAAAAACTCTGGCTGCCGCTCTTGGTTGATTGCTTTGGTGTTTGCATCAAGTCTTATCGACTAAGCTTCATCCCGACTTTTGGGTCGGGACAAAATACATAGTCCTTCCGTTCGTCCCCTGTTTTTGATTGAATTGTTGGTCTTGTTTTGAAATTTTATAAATAAAAAAAGCCGCCTTTTTAGGCGGTTTTGCGTGTTGTTGTGTCGGAGGTTGTCAAAATGGGCAAGGATGATATTTTAAATAATCGTAATTTAGAAAAATACGATAAAGGGGAATATGTCCGTTTTTGTACAGGAGCGCTCATCGATAAAACGCTCAATACTTTAGAAGGTATCTTACAAGGAATTACTCTTGACAGTGAATTAAATAGTGCTGAGGTTGACGAGCTTCGTAACTGGTGCGACGCACATAAGGAACTTGTGACCAAGCGTCCTTATAAAAATATTTTTGATGTTATTTCCTCAGCTTTAGAGGATAATATTTTGACTATAGATGAAAAGGATGACATTCTCTGGTTGTGTCAACGTCTTCACAGTGAAGGCCTCTATTATGATACTGTTACCGCCGATTTGCAAAAGCTCCAAGGAATTATACACGGTATTTTGGCCGATGGGAAAATTGAAAAAGAAGAACTTGAAAATTTGCGTGATTGGTTGGCTGAAAACGAGCAGCTTTCAACATACTACCCTTACGACGAGATTTATTCTTTGGTTGCTGCTGTGTTGAAAGACGGGGTAGTTTCTGCTGATGAAGAAAACTTGTTAAAAGTGTTCTTTTCGCGGTTCGCTGATATAAAGCAAAATAATAATCAAATTTTAGAGATAAAAAAAGACTTGTCTAAAAATGGGATTTGTGCATTGGCTCCAGATATAATTTTTGATGATCATGTCTTTTGCTTTACGGGTAAATCTGAAAAAGCAAAACGTGCAGAAATTGCAAAAATAATACAAGGTGTAGGTGGCCAATACAACGATAGGGTCACGAATGAAACAAATTATTTGATTGTAGGTAATGAAGGTAACTCTTGTTGGGCATTTGCTTGCTACGGTCGAAAAGTAGAAAAAGCTATGCAAATGAGAAAAGAAGGTTCGAATATTATTTTAATCAATGAAGTTGATTTTTGGGATTCTATTTAATTTTTGTAGGGGGTGTACTTATGGCGACCAAAAAGAAAAAAGCCGCCCGGAATGAAAATCCAGACGGAATATATAACCGCGCCGTCATTTATGCCCGGTATTCCCCAGGCCCTAACCAGCGTGATGAAAGTATAGAAGGGCAGATTCGCGAATGTAGGGACGTAGCAAAGCGCCACGGTCTCATGGTTATCCATGAATACAAGGACGCCCGCTTTACTGGAACCAATGACGAACGCCCAGAGTTCCAGCGAATGCTCCGTGATGCTGATCGTGGTCTTTTTGACGTGGTTATAACGTGGAAGACTGACCGCTTTGCTCGTAACCGTTATGACAGCGCCATTTATAAGCAACGCCTTAAAAAGAACGGTATTAAGATTATTTTAGCCAAGGAGCATATTCCCGACGGTCCCGAGGGTATAATCCTAGAAAGTATGCTGGAGGGTATGGCTGAATATTACAGCGCCAACCTTTCCCAAAATATCCGCCGTGGCCAGCGTGAAAACGCCCTGGAAGGTAAATTTATAGGCGGTACAATCCCCCTAGGCTATAAGCTTGATGCTGACAAGCGTTATGTGATCGATACTGAAAAAGCGCCAATCGTTCGGGAGATATTCCAGCGTTATAATTCTGGTGAGAGCATTGTTACAATTTGCAATGATTTGAACAGTCGCGGCTATTTGACGGCCCGCGGTAATCAATTCAACCGCTCCAGCCTGCACCGCATTTTAGCAAATGAAAAATATACAGGGCTTTACCGTTTTGAAGATATAGAAATGCAGGGGGTTGTCCCTTGCATTATTTCGGCCGAGGAGTTCGCAACTGCTGCCAAGCGATCTGCTCTTAATCAGCGCAGTAAGCGTGCTCCTGTTGCTGCTCATGTAGAGTTCATGCTCACGGGCAAATTATATTGTGGTCACTGCGAGGAACCCATGGGAGGCTCCAGTGGAACCGGTAGGCATGGGGGTCGCTTTTATTATTACAAATGCAACGGCCGCAAATATAAAAAGAGTGATTGCAAGAAAAAGCCGATAAAAAAAGACGTTATTGAAAAGCTTGTGACGGATAGCGTGGTTAATAGAATTTTAAATAATCCCGACATGATAGACTACATCGTGGATCGTTGTATGGAAATACAACTAAAAGAGGTTGATATGTCTCCTGCTGAAGGTCTACGTCGTGAATTGGCGGACGCTGAGGCTGCTCTAAAAAATATCATGAAAGCCATTGAAGCAGGTATTATAACCGCCAGCACAAAGGACCGCCTTGTGGAACTGGAGGAACGCTGCGCAGTTTTGCGGCAGGGTATCGCCGCCGCCGAGATTGTACCGCCAAAATTAAGCCGGGAGCAGCTGCTCTTCCTGTTTGAAAAATACAAGGGGCGTGACACAAGCGACCCCGAATTTATGCGGGATATTATAGACACGTTTATTCAGAAAATTTACGTGTATGATGACAAGATTTTAATGACTTTTAATTTTACAAATGACAACACGGTAGAAACTCCGTTATTGGAGGACGTAGAGAAAGCCGCTGCTGATGCGGCTTTTCCGTGTTCGTCTATTGTAGCGTCATCTCCACCAAATGTACTTAGCACTTATGTGTTTTATAAATGGTGGCCAATAACGCACATGGGAAGTTTTTCCTATGTGCGTTTTTTACAATACTTCAAAATTAATGAGTAGCAATTTGGAGGCTGTTATGGTGATAAAAATGCGTTTGTATAAGATTTTAAAAGCAGCGCTTCTTTCCTGCGGCATGCTTTGTATGGTGTCCGGCAATGCTGCAGCAAGTGGTTCTGTAGAAATTCCTTTTACTGCTATTGATGGCGTACAGGTTGGCAACGCACAAAGTGATGCAGGCAAAACTGGTGTTACCGTTCTTTTATTTAAGGACAGCGCCAAGACTGGCGTGCATATCAGCGGCGGCGGCCCTGCCTCCAGAGAAACTCCTGTACTTGATCCTACCAAGGAGGATTTGGGCATTCATGCAGTAGTGCTTGGTGGCGGCAGTGCCTATGGCTTGGCTGCAGCTGACGGCGTTATGAAATGCTTAGAGGAGCACAGCATTGGCTTTGATACTGGCTTTGCACTTGTTCCATTGGTTGTACAGAGCGATATTTTTGATCTTTCCTATGGCAGTGCAAAAATCCGTCCGGACAGCAAAATGGGCTACAAGGCCTGCTTAGACGCATTAAACGGCAACCATCCTATCAGCGGCTCAGTAGGTGCCGGTACTGGTGCTACCGTGGGCAAAATCTGCGGTATGGCTCAGTCCATGAAGGCAGGCATTGGTTATCACGCGGTGCAGGTTGGTGACTTAAAGCTTGGAGCTGTAGTTGTTGTGAACGCTTTGGGTGATATTTATTCTCCCAAGGACGGAAAAAAGATTGCAGGTCTTTTAAACAAGGAGCGCACTGCATTTTTAGATAGCGTAAGCGAGCTTTATACCTTGTCTACACCTCAGGATTTGTACTCTCGCACCAATACTACTATTGGCGCCATTGTTACTAATGGCAAATTTGACAAGGCGCAGCTGACACGCATTGCAGCGCAGGCTACTAATGCTTATGCACGCTGCATCAACCCCGTAGGCACCTTGGCTGACGGCGATACTATTTACGCTTCTTCCTGCGGTGAGCAGGTTGCTGCTGATGTAAATATGGTTGGCACCCTTGCTGCAGAGGTTATGGCTAAGGCCATTGAAAATGCCGTAGTATCTTCCAAGATGAGTGATGATGAGTATTTGAAGTATTGTCTGTAAGACTTTTACTAAAATATAGAGAAGAGTGGTTTTTATGAACTGCATTAGGAAAAAGCTAAAGGGTTTGGAAAAGCGCAGGCTAGTGATGGCTATTGCTGTTGTGGCTGTAATCGTGTATGGCGTTTTCCTCATTTTGTGTGAAATTGCAAGCAGGCAGGCTGCCCAAATCTTTAATAAAGAAATGGCCAAGCAAAAGGTGCTGGCAGGCAGTGTTACTGCAGAAAAGCTGAGTGCAGATTTGTGGGGTAATGTTTATTTTACCAATCTGTCCTGGATGGCCCCTGATGGTAATGCTTTGGTAAACGTTGAACAGGGGCGTATGAAGGTCAGCTCCTGGGATATTGTACGTAAGAGACCAAGCATCAACAGCATTAAGGAGCTGGAGCTGGAAAACGCATATATCCACGTTGGCTTTGATGATGATATGCATGCAGACGTTTTGCATAAACCTTCCGAAGAAGAGACGGAGAAAAGTGGGCAGAAAGCAGATAGGAAAAATTTGCAGCTTCCTGAAAAAATTCCCAATATTAAATTAATCCTGAAGGATATTGTGCTGTCCGCAGAATATAAAAACCGCAGCTTCGTTCTCAATGATGTTAACGGCAGCATTGAGGTGGAAAAGCACAAGGACTTGATTCTCCATTTGTACGCAGGCAAGTTTGGCGGCAGTATTGTAGGTGATGGCTTTAATATTGATGGCAAGGTGAGTTTGCAGCAGCCTCAAAACGTTCATCTTAACTTGGGCCTGTACAAGGTTGTTCCGTCCTCCTTGGGATTGAGCAATGCCAACGATCCCATGACCATTACCGGAGAAATGAAGGGACTCCTGACTGAGCCTACCATTGACGGCGCCGTAAGCATGGACGAGCTGAACATGCCAGGCTTGAACTTCAGTGGGATAGAGGGAAACTATCACTACGCTAATGGTCTCATCTCCTTAGACAATGTAACAGGCAGCATTTATGGAGGTTCAGTTGAAGCCTATGGCTTGTATCATTTTGATAACCGTCACTATAAGATTGATGCTCATGGCAAGGATTTACTGGCGTCCATTGCAGCACGGGATAACATGATTAACTGCAAGGTTGAACTGGACATAAAATTTCGCTACGCAGGCAAGGAAAAGGGCAGTATGACCTATGGCAGCTTTAAATCTGGCAGCGGTACCTATATGCTGGTTCCCTTTAAGAGCATTAGCGGCAAATTTAGTGATCAAAACAAGGAAATGCGCTTTGTTGATGTTATCATAGAAACAGAACTTGGCAATATTGAAAGCGATGCTTTTAAGATTATAGACGGCAAGCTGCATATGGATAAGCTATTCTTTGTTGATAAGGACGGCGACAGAATTGATTTGAAAAAGCTTGGACGTGATATTAAGAAGGCAGGACAAGTTAATTAGCTTTATTTGAGTATAGATAGGAGACATAGCTTCTATTTATGCTTTTCACTTTGTTTTATATAAATTAGTGGCATATTTTGTGTCAAACTAGGTCAATAGCTGACTGGTTTTATGAAAGGAGCTAAAGATGCAATATTTTGAAGAATTTATTGATGATTTAAAGAGCTTTGATTTTAACGGACGTATGAACAGAGCCATGTACTGGCGGTATGCATTTCTTGGGTATTTGCTGATGATAGGTATTTTTTTCGTTTTAGGAATTCTTGGAATGGACGGAAAATCTATGGCTTCCTTGGTAAATACTGTTTATGCAATTTTATTCCTGCCCTTTAACGTACGCCGTCTGCATGACCTGAATAGAAACGGTTTGTGGCTACTGCTGACCTTAGTGCCTCTTGTAAACTTCTTCTTTTTCATTTGTTTGTGCTTTGTTAAGGGAACTAATGGTCCTAATCAATATGGTCCTGATCCATTGGCAAAATAATAAAGCAGTTTTCTGAGCATAAATAGGAGTAAGTAACTTCTATCTATGCTTTTGCTTTTTATAAAGACTTATAGCTTAAATATTTCTTGAAAATCGTTGGTATATGTAACACAAATTTGGATTTGTGGCAGGAAAAAATATTTTTATGTTGAAATATATAACCAAAGCTTAATTATTTCTGTCTGCACAAGGAAGCTGAAGGAGGCGGAAGCTATGCGTTTATGTGATGCTTGGGATGCTCATGCATGGGTGCAGGAGCGCAAAAAAAGATTTGCTTATTTTAGGGAGCTGAGACGCAAGGTATTTGCGGCAACTATTGAGGCTTCTATGAACGGATACTATATGCTGGGAGATGAGCGCATTGAACTGCAGTCCGCTTCTGATATTACCTCTGGAACTAAAATGTACTGTGAGGAGCTGGTACCCCAGCCTATGCAGTCCTACGCAAATGTAAAGGCAGAGGTAGTTAATTGTGATTGTCTGGCAGTAGCTAAAACTCTTGTAGATGCTAAAATTGGCAAGGTTGCCGTTCTGAATATGGCCAGCCGTACCAGTCCTGGCGGCGGTGTTATCAGCGGTGCTGGAGCTCAGGAGGAATATTTATTCCGCTGCTCTGACTACTACAAATCCTTGTACCAATTTGTGGACTACGGCGTTCAATATAACGTAGAGCGCAACGAAGAGTACAGCTATCCTATGGACAGAGATTTTGGCGGCTGCTATAGCCCCAATGTTACTATTTTCCGCGGCGTGGAAGAGGACGGCTATCCGTTTTTGGCAAAGACCTGGCAGGTTAACTTTATTGCAGTGGCTGCTTTGAACCGTCCTGAAACTGTTTGTTTGCCCAATGGCAGCATGCGATTGGTAGATTACCTTGTACCCACTGCCAAGAATAAAATTCGTACTATCTTTAATATTGCAATAGACAATGGTGTACAGGTACTTGTACTTGGTGCCTTTGGCTGTGGTGCTTATCAAAATCCGCCTGTGCATATTGCGCAGCTCTTTAAGGAGATTTTGGCAGAGCCTGAGTACAGAAATGCTTTCAAAAAGGTTGTTTTTGCTATTAAGCAGGACCATAACTCTGTAAGTGTCAACAACAAGACTCTTGTGGAAGTATTTAGTGAGGTTTTCGGCAGTGAAGCTGCTAAAGTTGTACGTAAGCTCCATGTTGGCGATGTAGTGCGCCACTTTAAGCGTGAAACAGAGGCATCCAGCTCCACAGATTATCTGTATAAGATTGTGGCCTTTGCAGAGCACACCGAAACCGGCGAAAGCCTTGTAATTTATCAAAGTCTGTATCCGCCTTTCAATATCTGGGCTCGTCCCTATGATATGTTTATGAGTGAAGTGGATAAGGAAAAATATCCTGAAATTAAACAAAAATATCGCTTCGAAGCTTTAAGTGAGCTGTAGATTAGAAAAGATAAGGCACGTGGAGTACGTTCTGCGTGCCTTGTTCTGCTTACTATTTATTATTAGTACTCATTTTTAGTTTAATAAGTATGTTTGGTATTAAATTTGCCTGTAAAATTCAAAAAATTCTTAACAGGTAAATATACAAATAGGCTTACAGTATGGTATACTGAAGTATAGATGTAATTTTGAGGAGGGATCATATGAAACAAGATATGATTGTGATTTTAGATCTGGGCAGCCATGAAAATACTGTGGTTGCTCGTGCTATTCGTGCTTTGGGTGTATACAGCGAAATTTATCCCCATGACATTACTGTAGAAGAGCTGCGTGCTCTGCCTAATGTTAAGGGTATTATTATTAACGGAGGACCCAACAATGTTGTGGATGGCGTGTCTATTGACGTGGATCATGCAATTTACGAAGCAGGCTTCCCAGTAATGGCAGCAGGCCATGAAAAGGCTCTGTGCGAAGTAAAGCTGCCTGAATTTGGCAATGATGTAGAAGCAGTTAAAGAAGCAGTTCGTGACTTTGTATTCACTACCTGCAAGGCTGAAGCAAACTGGAACATGGCTAACTTTGTAGCTGACCAAATTGAGCTGGTTAAACGCCAGGTTGGCGACAAAAAGGTTCTGCTGGCTCTGTCCGGCGGCGTTGATAGCTCTGTTGTAGCAGCACTGCTGCTGAAAGCTATTGGCGACAACCTGATTTGCGTACACGTAAACCATGGTCTGATGCGTAAAGGCGAATCTGAAAGCGTTGTTGAGGTATTCAAAAACCAGCTGAATGCAAACCTTGTTTATGTTGATGCTACTGAGCGTTTCCTGACCAAGCTGGAAGGCGTTGCTGATCCGGAATCTAAACGTAAAATCATCGGCAGCGAGTTCATCCGCGTATTTGAAGAAGAAGCTCGCAAGGTTGAAGGTGTTGACTTCTTAGGTCAAGGCACCATTTATCCTGATATTGTTGAAAGCGGTACCAAAACTGCTAAAGTTGTTAAATCTCACCACAATGTTGGCGGTCTGCCTGAAGACCTGCAATTCCAACTGGTTGAGCCCCTGCGTCAGCTGTTCAAGGACGAAGTTCGTGCTTGTGGCGTAGAGCTTGGTCTGCCTGACGAAATGGTATATCGTCAACCGTTCCCTGGTCCTGGTCTGGGCGTTCGCTGCCTGGGTGCTATTACCCGTGACCGTCTGGAAGCAGTTCGTGAAGCTGACGCTATCCTGCGTGAAGAGTTCCACAACGCTGGTCTGGACAAAAAGGTATGGCAATACTTCACCATCGTTCCTGACTTCAAGTCCGTTGGTGTTCGTGACAACGCTCGTTCCTTCGAGTGGCCTGTAATCATCCGTGCCGTAAACACTGTTGATGCTATGACCGCAACCATCGAGCAAATCGATTGGCCCATCCTCCTCAAGATTACCGACCGTATCCTGAAAGAGGTTAAGAATGTTAACCGCGTTTGCTACGATATGTCTCCCAAACCCAGCGCAACCATCGAGTGGGAATAATCCTCAATTAAATAAATACTGAATCTAAACCGTCAAAGGTTGGCTTAACTGCTGCTTTTGGCGGTTATTTCACTATTTGTTGACAATTACTTGCTTACAGTGTCTTTGGAATATGATATAATAATAAGGAAGATTTTTGCTTTTTAATAATCTAATTGTGAACTTTTTGTAACTTTTTCTATAAAGTTTGTAATATCCTATTAATATTGTTGACATATTTTGAATAATATGATAACATACTATACTACATCATTATTGAATTGCAGGTGTAAATTGACAACAAATATTGCCGGGTCAGTGGTTGAACGGCGTATCTTGCTTATAATGAAGAGATGAAGCACATCATCGAAGACAATAGACAAGGTCCTTGTGGTAAGAACCTTGTTTTTTTTGTCACGGTCGAATGTGCTGGCTTTTGTGTGTCTGATAATATATGAAGGGGTGAGGAATTACATGTTTAAACCGGTTCCCGTAGGCGATAGGACTCGGTACAGTTATGCAAGAATCAATGAAGTATTGCCAATGCCTCATTTGATTGACATCCAAAGGAAATCCTATGAGTGGTTTGTTAAGGAAGGCCTCTATGAAGTTTTCCAAGACATTTCTCCAATCAAGAATTTCACTAGCAATTTGGAGCTGTACTTTGAAGACTTTGATTTGGGCAAACCTAAATATGGCGTTGAGGAGTGCAAGGAGAGGGATGAAACCTATTCTGCACCGATGAACGTCAAAGTTCGTCTTCTGTACAAGGATACTGGTGAGATGAAGGAATCCAGCGTAAACATGGCCGATATCCCGCTGATGACCCAAACTGGTACCTTCGTAATCAATGGTGCTGAACGTGTTATTGTCAGCCAATTGGTTCGTGCTCCTGGCGTATACTATGGCATTGAGATTGACCCCAGCGGCAAGAAGCTCTATAACACCACTGTTATCCCTAACCGCGGTGCATGGATTGAGTACGAAACTGACGTAAACGATATTATTTACGCTCGTGTTGACCGTACCAGAAAGCTTCCTGCAACTGTTCTGCTGCGTGCACTGGGTTTATCCTCCAATGAAGAAATTATTGGTTGCTTCGGCGAGCATCCTGCTCTGATGGCTACCCTGGAAAAGGATACCACTAAGAACAGAGAAGAGGCTCTGATCGAGGTTTACAAAAAGCTGCGTCCCGGCGAGCCTCCTAACTTGGAGAACGCTACTCAGCTGATCGAAAATACATTCTTTGACAACAAGCGTTATGATCTGGCAAGCGTTGGTCGTTACAAGCTGAATAAAAAGCTGGGCTGGAAGGGGCGCCTGGAAGGCGTTACTCTGGCTGAGGACCTTGTTAGCGAGGATGGCGAGCTGTTGGTTCGTGCTGGTACTAAAATCACCGCTGAAGAAATCAAGACTATTGAAGAAAGCGGCGTATATAGTGAAGAAGGTCTTCGCAGCATTAAGATTATGCACCGCGAAAGCCCTATGCTGATGCTGTTCACTACCGGTATTGCCGAAAAGGTACGTACCGTTAGCGTTGAAGATGTTTTGGCTTCCTTCAACTATCTGCTGAATCTGATGGACGGCTTCGGCACTAAAGACGATATTGACCATCTGGGCAACCGTCGTGTTCGCTGCGTAGGCGAGCTGCTGCAAAACCAATTCCGTATTGGTCTGTCCCGTATGGAGCGTGTTGTTAAAGAGCGTATGACCATTCAGGATACTGAGGTAATTCTGCCTCAAAACCTGATTAACATTCGTCCTGTTGTTGCTGCTATTAAAGAATTCTTTGGCAGCAGCCAGCTGTCCCAATTTATGGACCAAAACAATCCTTTGGCTGAGCTGACTCATAAACGCCGTCTGTCCGCACTGGGCCCTGGCGGTCTGTCTCGTGAGCGTGCAGGCTACGAAGTTCGTGTCGTGCATAACTCTCACAATGGCCGTATGTGTCCTATCGAGACTCCTGAAGGTCCTAACATCGGTTTGATTGGTTCTTTGTCCACCTTTGCTGTTATCAACAAATACGGCTTTATGGAAACCCCGTACCGCAACGTTGATAAAGACAACAATCGTGTAACCAAAGACGTTATTTATATGACTGCTGATGAAGAAGATAAGTACATCGTTGCACAGGCCAACGAACCGTTGGATGATAACGGCTATTTCCTGGGCGAGCGTGTTACTGCACGTTCTAAGGATGAAGTATTGTCCCTGTCTCCTTCTCAGGTTGACCTGATGGACGTTAGTCCTAAACAGGTAGTATCCATCGCTACTGCGCTGATCCCGTTCCTTGAGAACGATGACGCTAACCGTGCGCTGATGGGTGCGAACATGCAGCGTCAGGCAGTTCCTCTGCTGTGCACTCAGGCTCCTATTATCGGTACCGGTATGGAGTACAAGGTAGCAGTTGACTCCGGCGTTTGCGTACTGGCAAAACGTGCTGGTGAAGTTATTCGCGTTGTCGGCAACGAAATTCGTGTTCGTGCTGAGAATGGCGAAATTGATATTTATCCCTTGCTGAAATTTAAACGCTCCAACCAAGGTACCTGCGTAAACCAACGTCCTATCGTATTCAAAGGCGACAAGGTTGTTGAGAAACAGGTTCTGGCTGATGGTCCTGCAACTGATCATGGCGAGCTGGCTCTGGGTCACAACGTAATCGTAGCCTATATGCCTTGGGAAGGCTATAACTACGAGGATGCTATCCTCCTGAATGAGGACCTGATTAAGGCTGATGTATTCACCTCTATCCACATTGAGGAGTATGACTGCGACGCTCGTGACACTAAGCTTGGTAAAGAAGAAATTACCCGTGAGCTGCCTAACGTATCCGAGGATGCGCTGAAGGATTTGGACGAGCGCGGTATTATCCGCATCGGCGCTGAAGTTCGCCCTGGTGACATTCTGGTTGGTAAGGTAACTCCGAAAGGTGAGACTGAGCTGACTGCTGAAGAACGTTTGCTTCGTGCAATCTTTGGTGAAAAGGCTCGTGAAGTTCGTGATAGCTCTCTGCGCGTTCCTCATGGCGAGGCTGGTAAAATTGTCAGCGTTAAGGTGTTCAGCCGTGACAATGGCGATGATCTGCCTCCTGGAGTAAATGAGCAGGTTCGTGTACATATCGCTCAAAAACGTAAGATTTCTGAAGGCGATAAGATGGCAGGCCGCCATGGTAACAAGGGTGTCGTTTCCCGTATCATGGCTCGTGAGGATATGCCCTTCCTGCCAAGTGGTGAACCTGTACATATCGTGCTGAACCCCTTGGGCGTACCTTCTCGTATGAACATCGGTCAGATTCTGGAGAACCATCTGGGCTGGGCTGCTCGCAGCTTAGGTATGCAGATTGAAAACGAGGCACAAGGTCTTGTTGAAAGACTGACTAATGAGGATGGTGTACAAGAGCCTTCCGTTAAGGAAAAATTAGCGCAATATGGCTATGACGTTGAAAAATACGGCATGCCTGAAACTGTTGAAATTGGTAAATTCGGTGATAAGAGCATTAAAGCTGTACAGATCGCTGTACCTGTATTCGACGGCGCTCATGAACAGGATATTGCTGACGCACTGGAGCTGGCTGGCATCGACAAGACTGCTAAAACAACTCTGTACGACGGCCGTACCGGTGAGCCTTTCGACAACAAGGTAACCGTTGGTCTGACCTACATGCTCAAGCTTCACCATTTGGTTGATGACAAAATCCATGCCCGCAGCACCGGCCCGTACTCCCTTGTTACCCAACAGCGTTTGGGTGGTAAGGCACAGTTCGGCGGTCAGAGATTTGGTGAGATGGAAGTTTGGGCACTGGAAGCATACGGTGCAGCTTACACCCTGCAGGAGATCCTGACTGTCAAGTCCGACGACGTTGTAGGTCGTGTTAAAACCTATGAGGCTATCGTTAAAGGCGAAAATGTTCCTGATCCTGGTATTCCTGAGTCCTTCAAGGTACTGGTTAAGGAGCTCCAGAGCATTGGTCTGGATATCAAGGTTCTCAACGAGGACGAGGAAGAAATCTCCCTGCGTGACGATGATGACGAGGATATCGCAACCACAGCTCGTGAGGTTGGCTTGAATATTACCGGCGAGGTAGTAGAAAGCACCGGCGAGCAGCCTGTTGACGATTATGCAGATAATGACGCTACCGAAGACCAGGGTGATGTAATTGCTGATCTGGGTAATTTCACTATTACCGATGGCAGCGAGGACAGCCTTGATTCTGATAATGAATAAGAGAAGGGAGCGAGCGATTCTTGTTAGATGTAAATAACTTTGTGTCTATGCGTATCGGTTTGGCTTCTCCTGACCAGATTAGAGCCTGGTCCTATGGTGAAGTTAAAAAACCGGAGACCATTAACTATAGAACTCTCAAACCTGAACGTGACGGCCTGTTCTGCGAAAGAATCTTTGGCCCCACCAAGGATTGGGAGTGCTTGTGCGGCAAATATAAAAGAGTGCGCTATAAGGGCAAGGTCTGCGAACGCTGCGGCGTTGAAGTGACCCGCGCGAAGGTT
>ENA-ORLU01001247-ORLU01001247.1-human-gut-metagenome-genome-assembly--contig:-NODE-1247-length-19807-cov-5.904764_pt1 | contig 19807 bp, 15 predicted proteins | sample MGYA00243009_ERZ508833 | MGnify/ENA primary metagenome ERZ508833 (study PRJEB26277, sample SAMN04329763) | human gut metagenome | biome: human-associated habitat | host: Homo sapiens | place: USA...
AATGAGGATGATATGACCTTCACCTCAAACATTGTGTTTGAAATTCGGAGATAACGCAGTAATCGAATCATATAATTCCTTGACTAATGAAATGCATTATATAATGAGAAATTCCAATACCTAATAATACTGATATCAGCAAGATGAGATCTAATTGATGGAATTAAGAATCGGAAAGAAATTGCAAATATAAAAGTTTTGCAGTGAGCTTGTAAAATAAAGTGTGTAAGTTAAAAAATAGCTTACACACTTTTCTTGTCAAAGCCGTAATAAAAACAGCATTACAACTTCACAAACACAATCAAAGGCACAGCTGAACGGATTTTTACGTAAGCTGTGCCTTGTTCTTAGTTGTGTATCACTTGCTTTTTTACAATTTCTGTTGCTTATAAATTTCATACATTCTTATTTTTCGGCTTTCCGCAACTATTGACATTGAGCCTATTTAGTTTACAATTCGAGGGAATTTACATTCAGCAAGAACTCATAAAGTCCGAGATGAAGTATTCCGTCCTCGTCCGTCCAAGACTTCATTGAAGTTTTGCTGATAATAATCTTTTTAAAGAAATCCTTTGTATTCTTCAAAGGTCTGAGTTCGGTTTCAAGTTTTGACGGGTCCGAAACATTTAGTGCGGATTGAATATAGTATTTTTTAGAACCCTTGTTTACTACAAAATCTATCTCGCACTGTTTTTTTGACCTCTTTCCTACACTCGTTTCCACGATTTCTACAACACCGACATCAACGGAATACTCTCGACACAGAAGTTCATTGTATATAATATTCTCCATTATTTGCGTTTCTTCCTGCTGCCTGAAATTAAGTCTTGCGTTGCGAAGTCCGATGTCGGCGCAATAATACTTTGATGGGTATTCAAAATACTTCTTGCCTTTTACATCGTATCGTTTCGCATTGCTGAACAGAAACGATTCAATTAGATAATTCAGATAGTTGGAAACGGTTGTACCTGAAACCTTAATATTTTTCACCGTCTGCAAGGTATTTGATATTTTGCTTGCATTGGTAAGCGAACCGACAGAAGAACAAAGGTCATCCGTTAATTTGCTGAGCACATCAGGCAACTCAATATCATAACGCTCTTCAATGTCTTTGAAATAAACCTCGGTGAAAAGAGTGTGCAAATAGTTCATCTTCTCCGCATCGCTCTTTTTTGTTAAAACAAGCGGCATACCGCCATATAAAGCGTATTCCTCATAGGCGTCGGATTTATCTCCGCCCACAAAAGAATAATACTCTTTGAAAGAGATAGGATAAACTCTAACCTCATCACCTCTGCCACGAAAGGCAGTCAGTACATCTTTCGTGAGCATTTTTGAATTACTGCCTGTTACATAAATGTCAACATTGCGAAGCCGCATAAGACCGTTTAGTACATTGTAAAGCTTAATGTTCTCAGGGTTTTTAAGTTCATCCTTTGTGATTGCGTACTGCACCTCATCAATGAGAATATAGTACATATCTGAGTTCACGATTTTCCCACGAATATATTTCGACAATTCATCGGGATCACGGTACTTTACAAAGGTATCATCATCCAAGGCAATCGTAATGATCTGTTCTTCTTTTACACCGTTTTCAATCAGATAATCGTAAAACAGATTGAACAGCAGAAAACTCTTACCGCATCTTCTGATTCCGGTAATGACCTTAATCAGTCCGTTTTCTTTTCTGTCAATAATTCTGTTAAGATATTCGTCACGCTTAATAATGTTCTGCATTGTAGCCCTCCGCTCACTTAAAACTTACGGGTATTTTTCCTTGATTCTCAAGTATAGTATACCACCATTTTTGCAAAATATCAAGCACTTACTTGAAACTTAAGTGTATTTGCACCTAAGTTTTTATTATATTTCCAACATCTCTCCCCCTCTCTATTCCACCGTCCTCATCAGTCATTCTTGCAACACGAAAAATGGGTTTACAAGAATTTTAGGCATAAAAAAAGAGCCCAATGGCTCAGATGTTAAAAATATTAAATAAGTAATTGTTATTGATTATCTTCAATTTTCTGATATGCACTTACTTTTTAAGATTTAGAAGAAGGTATCGTTTTATTCACTCCATGCTGTGGAGGGAAGTCGATTACTTGCTCTTTTAATGAAACCTTTTTTGAAATTTTGTCGATAAACGGAATTTTTACATGAAGTCCTGTTGACCAAGTTACATGATATGTTCCGAGTCTTTCAATTACATACGCGTGTGCCTGCGGAACTACCTTGACATTGCTTATAATTACTATAAGCAGGATTAAAAGGATAATTCCTAAAATAATAAGTCCTAACATTATTTACCTCTCATTCTGTTATGGGTTCTACAATGAGCTTTACACCCTCAATTGCAAGAACCTTAACTTTTGTTCCTTTTAAAAGCGGTGCTTTGTCAGACTTTACAGTCCATGTTTCCGCACCGACCTTTGCCTGTGCTGTTTCGTCGATATCGGTTAAATCTGTGAGCATAAACCCGACTTGACCGATGTGGCGGTCTGCGTTTGTTCCGGTTGTTTTGTTACGCTTTTTAAAGCGTTTTACAAGCGGTCGTGTCACAATCAGCGATACAAGTGACACAACAAGGAACACCGCCGACTGGATTGTGATATTACTTGTGAATATATTTGTTATTGCGGCACAAACCGAGCCGAAAACGAACCATATTGATACAAGCTGTGTTGTAAAGCCTTCGCAAAGCAACATAAATATTGCAAAGCCTATCCACACTATCGGCATATATTGCTCCATAGGGCTGTCACCCTCCTTTTCGCATAATTTTAACACAATATTATATATTAGTCAAACTATTTTATGCATTTTCTGTTAGATAAATTCGTTGGACTAATCTCCTAAAAAGTACAATAAAAATATCCTCCTATGATAATAAAGAAATTACCATGGGAGGTATTTGTTAATAATCTTACATTCCGCATACTCATAGTCTATATTAAATACGAGCTTGCCATCAGCCTGACGATATTCACCTGTGAGATTGCCATTAAAATCATAGTAAAAGCAATAGCAGGCGACATAAAGCTGTCGCCTGCTACAGTAAGAAGGGCTATTAAAGATTTAAGAAAAGCTGGTCTTATAGAAACCAAGCAACGCTACCGTGAAAAAGGTGGTAAAAGCACATTGCTTTTTAGTGTCTATCATAGATAAGAAAAATAAAACCACCTACCGCCAAGGACAAAGTTTGTTATCTCGGTGGTAGGTGAAGTGAACTTACTTACTGTAAGATATATTACAGCAGAAAAAATAATAGTAAATTAAAATTTACATAAAAACCATATTTTTATTGTAGGACTAGAGATGGAGCTGTACTCTGTTGATGCATAGCTGTGTTTCAATACATTATTGCTGTATCGAAAATCCGACACTGTCAAAAATTATTTATCAGATTGCTTACGACACAACTCCGTCCCCAGTCCTGTTGTTTCGTCAGAGACGATACATTATTATTTTTAAACTAACCCTCCCTGTTCTATATTATTGTCATTTTTTAAATTTAATTTTGTACAAAAGATATATAAAACCCGAAACATAAGGGATGAGTTGATATAATGCTAAATTAAAATCACCTAATCTAATCCAAAAATACACACTAATAATCAAATTTAAAATGATGCACACTACGACCTTTTTAGGGGGGAATTTAAACATATAAACTTGTATGTATATGATTATCAGGGGTATACTCGATATAATAAAACTTATAGCATGATTAAGAACAAAAAAAAGTAAATCCATCAAATCACCATCTTAATAACGCTTTTTTAAATCAAATTTAGGTTTGATATGGCTTGTATTTAAATAACCATCCCATTTCCCATCTAAAATATCAATTAGATATTGTACAATTGAACCAGGGCTAGATATGATGCTTATGATTCCAGCTAATTTACCTATCGTTTTAACAATGCGATAGGTAGATTCTTTAGCAAAAGCACAATACAATCTGTTGTCTAATCTTTTAAATAAAGTTTTACCTACAGAAATCAGTTTTTTGCCAAAAGAAACCAGTTTACTTGCAGTCTTAGAAACGGATTTCCATATTTTAGAAACTGCGTATAAAGCAGGTATTAACCAAAGAATTGCATCAACTGCATAACTTAACCATTTGATATTAATTTTTACATAACCATAATTATCAATATGATTAACTGGATTGTTCTCACAATAAGCGAATAAATTACCACTAAGAACTGTTCCACTTACCCCAATAAACGCCGTATCATCTGCATTCAAGAATCTGCCTGTAAATGGATCGTAGTAGCGACTTTGGAGATAATAGAGTGAAGTTTCGGTATCATAAACATAGCCACGGTAGCGAATCGGGTTTATTTCTCGAATTGTCGGCTCGCCTTTGGTATCTTTTATGTTGCCCCAAGCGTCATAAACATAGCTTGCAACGTCTGTGCCTGCGAGGTCAATAATTCTGATTACATCACCCTGCAAGTTCTTCACATAAAAGTACATTGTACCGTTGTATGAGAATGAGGTTGCACTTCCGTCACTGTCATAGTAGAACAACAGAGTGTCATTACCCTTTACAAGAGCAATTAAATTTTTGTTGCTGTCGTAGTAATAGTTGGTCTTAACTCCGTCAACGGTTTTCTGTGTTCTCATACCGTTTGAATCATAACTCATCTGAATGGCTTTATCGGAAGTGTTTATATTCTTAAGGATTCTTCCGTTCTCCCATTCAAAGCTCATTCCGTCACGGTATGAAAGCGGATTGCCGTTTGCATCGTATGAAATATTACTGCCGTTAACCTTTGTCAGCTTATCCTTCCAGCTTGTATCGGTGTACTCATAAGTATTGCCGTTCTGCGTTCCTGTCGGATAACCGTAGGTGGGATCAAGAACCTGTTCATATTTATTTTGCAGATTTCCTGCTCTGTCATAGGAATAGTTAATGTAAAATTTATTTACATAGTCGTATTCTTCTTTAAGCTCGTTAAGGCTGTCATAAACATACTTGTTTGTAAGCTTACCGTTTTGCTTAATCTCGGTAATATTACCGTTTGCATCATAAGAATAATCGTAGGATAAAACGCTGTCACTGCCGTATGACTGACTGTACTTGCTGACAAGGTTAGTAGTTGAATTTTCAGCCTTGCCGTTTGCGTACTCATAGTCTGTATTAAATACGAGCTTGCCGTCACTGCGGACCGTTCTGACCTGTGTAATTCTGCCGAAATCATCTGTTGAGGTTTCGTTAGTTACACCGTCATTGCTTACAAATGACTTACCGTCTTTATCTGTGCCTGTTGTAATAGTCTTTGTCTGACCGTTTACAGATGTCTTTTCAACTGTATTACCGTTTGAATCGGTAACAATATAATGAGTAAGACTGCCGTCAGATGATGTGCGGTATTCGCTTTCAAGCGAACCGTCAAATGTGTAGTAGTAATATGAGGTTTCACCGCTTGAATAATCAACTGCTTTTGTAACAAGACCTTGCTTGTTGTAAATCATCTCGGCAATTTTGCCTGTTTCGCCTGTGATTAAAGAAATATTACCGTAATCATCATAAGTGTATTCAAAATAATCACCGTTTGCGTAGGTTGTTTTTGCGAGATTGCCGTTACTGTCATAGGTATTACTTGTAATTGCAACATTGCCTATTTTAGTTGAAACAAGGTTATAGAATACATCATAATTAAATGAATAACTAAAACCGTTATGAGTGATTTTCGATACATAGCCTGAGCCTGTATAGGAATAATCATTTCCGGAAGTACCGTTCTTTATTGACAATACATTTCCGTTCGTATCATAGGTGTAATTAGTTACATTACCGTTTCCGTCTGTGACAGCAGTTTTATTACCGTTCGCATCATAAGCATACTTTGTTGTACTTCCCTGCTCATTTGTTTCGGAAGTTACATAGTTGCCTGTGCTGTCATACTCAGAGCTTGTCTGCATATACGGCTTTGACTTATCAATACTTTCAGATAAGACTTCTTCGTCAACAGCCTTTTTTTCAGATGATTCATTCTTAGAATCTTCGGAGCTTTGAATTAACGGTGAAATGTTTACTTCCGCATTATCAACCGTCATTTCATTCTCATTATAACCGTAAACAAACGCAAATGCAATATAATTTACAACTTCATTTGTTTTTTCAGGAGTTACAGAAAGTGATACCTGCTGGTAACCGTCTGTGTCAGCACTAAAGTTCTGATAATGAAATTCAGGTGTACTGCTGTTATTGTAATAAATATTAAGTGCAATACCGAATGTTCTGTTTTCGTTTGAAAGCGGAACTGAATTCGACTTTGCTGTACCGTTAATTTTAAACGATACTCCCGCTCTGCCTACTTTTACATTCTGATAGATATACTTGTTACCCAATGAGTTATCATCAGTGGTTTCGGAATTATCATTATCTGTATCAGAATCACTTGGATTTGTAACTTCTTCCGTTGTTTCATTTTCTTCAACTTCATAAGTTTTCTTTACAGTTCTTGTTACAAATCCCTGCTCTGACTTGATTGCATTACCGTAATCATCATATGTGGTGATACTGTCATTAGGTTCAGTTTCTGTAACTGTTTTCGTGTATGTTGACGGCTGTGTTTCGTCTGTTGAGTCATCGCTTGATGAATCGGCATTTTCTCCATCATCAACCGCACCTGCTGTACCGCCTATTGTTACAGTTCCTTTGTTGGCTGAAATACTTTTGTTTTCTTCTGTGAGCCAGTTGTCATTTGAGCTGAAATCGCTGCTTTGAAGAGCGTTGAAGTTGTTGGCACAATTACCCTCTTCAAACTGGATGCAGTCAAACCACGCTGTACCCGATGCGTATCTAATCAAGCCATACACACGGATTGACGCTGTTGTGCTCGGCACATTTGCTGTTACGCTTATTCTCTGCCAATCAAGTGTGCCTGTAAGTCCGATACTGTTGATTTCTTTTACAGTCTTGCCTGATGAATCAAGGCACTTAACCTTGAGGATTGCTCCGACTGAACCGCCACTGTAGATCTGCTTTACATTCTTTGTCTTTACATATGCGGAGAAAGTTACATCTTTGCCGTTGAAAGTTGTTTCTTTGAACTGATGTGCAAAGCCTGTAAAGAATGCGGAGTTATTCTCACTTGTCGGATTTTCAACCTTGAGTGAAGTTGTTCCGAAATACTGATAATAACCGTCCTCTTCTGTTGCAGGTGAATTATCGACTGTTACTTTACCGCCTTTACTTGCGGTACTGCCCTTTGTGTCGTTTGAAACGGAATTTCACATTCTGCGACAACGCCTTGTTTTAAATAATTATCTTTACAAAAATTCTTCACATAATGCATAAATAATCATACCAAACCGTTAAGCCATGCTTGATATAATTCTTCTACTTCAGGATTATTTTTAATATCCTCTTGCATCATCTGTTGACTATGAATATTTTCAAATTTATAAACATTTTCTCCACAACTGGGATAAAAAATGTTTTGTTTCTTATTACCGATTGTAACTTCCAAAATTTCGGAATTTGTACAATCAATGCCTACATATGTAATGTTTGAAACAATGCCTTCTTGTCCATCTGAAAAAACAATTTTTTCTCCATAAGGCCAATCAAGATACCAACCTTTATCATACGGAAGTGAGGTAATAACTTTTGGTCCTCCATTAAATGCACCTACCGCAATTCTTTTGACGGTATCAGGAATTTTAAATTCAAAAGAACCACCGCTATAAAAAGCGTGAACATCTATTTCCTCAAGTTCATGTGGCAAAACAACTTCTGCATCACAATTCAAGTGGCAGAAAGCAAACAAACCTGCACTTAAAACTTTCAAATGTTTTGGCATTACAATTCTATTCAAACCGGTGCAATCTCTAAATGCAGATACACCAATTTCTTTAATTGAATCAGGCAAATCCAACTTGCTTATTCCTTTGCAATAGGCAAAAGCAGCGTTACCGATAGATTGAATTGCAGAAGAAAAGTAAACATCTATAATTTCAGGATGGTTAAAAAAACAACAATCACCAACAACGGTGACATTCTTATTATTGATTTTTACAGGAATTTCTACCAAATCAATTTCATTTGATAAATATTGTTTCAACACTACATAGTTGTCATATTCCTCTACAATAAATTTTTGAATTTGATTTTTGCTGTTATTTACATTAATTTGATATTCTTTCACACTTACCTCCTATTCAAATCAGCTAATAGATTGAGCTATATTAAATTATAGCAAAGTATCATTTTGAATTGACAATAATCTCTGATAATACTCAAGTGTTTTTTTATAATCTCCCAATTCGTAATATGCATGTCCTACATTATTATATGATGCTGCAATATCAAGGCGGTTTTCACGCAACGCTTTTTTAGTTTTTAATATAAAGACATACTATTGATTGTTATATTGCTGATACAGTTTTAAATATTTTTCTGAATTTTCTTCATCTCCTAAATTTACATAAGCCTTTGAAATACGACTATATATCTTTGCAAGCTGTGCATTATTTTTAGGTACTGTCTGCTCAAAAATCGGAGTTGCCAACAACATATATTGTAATGCCTTTTTATATTCTTTCAAATCCATATATGCAGCACCTATGTTATTATATGATATTGCAATATCAGGATGATTTTCCGGCAATACTTTTTCTTGGATTGCTAAAGCTTTTAAGTAATAATCAAGTGCCTTTTTATGTTCTCCTAAATCGTCATATGCGCAACCTACATTAATATATGATGCTGCAATATCAGGATGATTTTCAGGCAATACTTTTTCTTGGATTGCTAAGGCTTTTGAATAATAGTCAAGTGCCTTTTTATGATCTCTTAATTCATTATATGCATAACCTAAACTATTATATGATGTTGCAATATCTGGATGATTTTCAGGCAGTACTTTTTCTCGGATTGCTAAGGCTTTTAATAAGTACTCAAGTGCCTTTTTACGATCTCCTAATTCGCTATATGCAGAACCTACATTATTATATGATGTTGCAATATCAGGATGATTTTCTGGTAACACTTTTTTTTGGATTGCTACGGCTTTTAATTTGTACTCAAGTTCCTTTTTATGATCTCCTAATTCGCCATATGCATAGCCTACATTATTGTATGATGTTGCAATATCAGGATGATTTTCAGGCAATACCTTTTCTTGGATTGCCAAGACTTTCATGTAATAATAAAGTGATTCAGGATAATATGCTAAATCATCCAAAAGAGAAGCTATATCTGAAACATACCCTACCGAAATTTCATCCTCGTATTTTATAAAAACATCTGCACTACTCAGGAAAATATCTTTATATGCGTCAACTGACTTCAAATTATTATTATCTATTAATGCATAAACAGAATTGCAAAAACTTTTACACTTATCCTCACTTATCTCCGGCTTAAGTTCATTTACAGTAACTTCTGAAACAATCGGATGGAGAGTTATTTTTGATACTTCACCGTTTATTCTCTTTATCCAACCGCCTTTTACAAGATTAGATATTGTGCTGTCCTCACCCCATCCTTCATTTGATTCGGAATCCGGATAATTTTCTAAATCTATAAAGCTTTCAAATTCTGCGACCGGCATACCTGATAATGGCAAAAGGCAAGCATTTACCATTATATATTTTTCTTTGTTTGTTAATGAAGTAAGATTAAACAATGCTCTGATATGCTCAAAAATAATGTCACTCTTTCCATTATCGTCTTTATTGTTATAAACCACAACATTTATTCCGCTGTTTATTCCGCTTTTCTTTAAAACTTTTATGTAATTGGAAAGTGTTTTCTTACCATAACTTTCAATTTCTGCTGTTTGATGTGCGACAAGGTCAACCGTTAAAGTGTGTCTATACGCTGTTTCTATAAGCTCATCCACCTGTGCAATTCGTTCCTCTTTGTCCTTATCTTTTGGATTTATGGCAAAGAACATATGTCTTAACTCTTCTTTTGAAAATTCTTCTATATCAATTTTAGTTTTATCGTCATTCGGTAATGTCCTTGTCGTAAAAAGAATATGAATATACAACTTTTTAAGGTCTTTCATCACTTCTACATTTCTCTTGTATTCATCTGAATCAGGTTCAACATTGTAGTTGTCAATGATTAGTAAAGTTCTTTCATTATTCATCATTGTTTGTGACAAAATGGCTAACCTAGTTCCATATCTAATATTTATATCTTTTTCAAAATAATCACCGGTTTTATTATCATTAGAAAATTCAAGTCCGGCAATCAAGGCTTTTAAATCACCCGAATATACAGAAAGTTGTATCGTTGTATAAGAACCCCTGTATTCTTCGGCATACTCTCTTGCAGTTTCTGACTTACCGATACCGCCGATACCATAAAGATATGCAATATGATAATTTTCTAAATGCTGTCGGATTTCTGACAACTTGTCTTTTCTGCTGATATAATAGCTGCTTGATGTTGTAACAGTAATGTTATTATCAATCAAATATCCATCTTTTTCCTCAGTTGCAATTTTAAGTGCCTGATCCAATGCTTTTATAAGTTCGTCCGTATTTGAATATCTCTCAGATTTCATTCCTGTAACTGTGTGTTGGAATATTTCCTGTATCATTTCACGCAACTGTGGAGATGAATTTTCTAAAAGCCTTGTTTTAGTTAAGTTGAATTTTTTCCCAAGTATAGTGTCCGACTTGATTGCATTTCTTTCCATAACCTTTTCAAAAAGAATATGACCGATAGCATAAATATCCGCACGCTCATCAACTTCTTGTAAATACTTACCGGTAAACTCGTCAATTTTTGTTTTTGAAATTTCAGGTGCAGAAATTTTATTTGTACTTGCTATATAGTTACCGTTTTCAAGGTCAGACTTTAATTTTACCGTATCAAAATCAAAAAGATTTATAATTTGATTTGTTTCTTTTAACACATAAATATTGTCAGGCTTAATATCAAGATGTAAATATCCCTTTTTGTGATAAAAACCGATTACTGTTGCAACAGATTTGCAGACTTCAAGCACATCAGTGATATTTTCAGGAACTACCTTGTCATATGATGAGCCAACAACCTTATTCATAATGACATAGAGTGTTGAATATGCTTCAACCATTGTTTCCGCATCACTGGTATAGTTGCCTGTTTCATCGCTATTATGAAATTCAAGTTGAAGTTTATATGCTTTACGCAACTGTTCCTTGAGAATTCTATATATATTAATGTCACTGTTTGATATAACTAAATTATTATTTTCATCTCTTGTAATATCACATTTTTTAGGGTAAAATTCCTTGATAAGCACCCTACGATTATTGGAGCAATTCTCAGCAAGATATACAACACAACTTGCACCTCTGCCTTTCAATTCTAAAATTCTATATTCAGTACCTTTGAGGTTAATTATTGTACCGTCATTTAAAAATGTTCTGTTATCGTTTTCATAACTACTATTATTCATAAGTTATCACCTTGAAAATAATTATACAATAAATTTATTTTTATTTCAATATTTTTGTCAATAAAAGCAATCAGAGAGTGCCGTTTTTTAGACACTCTCTATTTTTACTTACCAAACATTTTTAACATCACAAATAATTTCATATTTTGGCACATCAAAGGACATACATTTATTTGTAGGAAAAGCCCAAAAATCAATGTAGTGACAGCTATCGAATCCATATTCCACAGTTTTTTTCGTCATTGCTGACTTCATCTTTTTCAAAAGTGTAATCGTCCATAAATATATCTCCAATAAATTAATATTTGTTTGAATTTTTCAATGGTGGTTCTCTCTGCAATCTATTGCAAGAAAGAACCACCTTGCCTATAAGCTATTATTAGCCGTCAGATACTCTGCATTTAGGACAGTCATTGTCACAGCCTGAATAGCTGAGTTTAGCACTTGCCTCCATAAATATGCTCATATCCTTTTTGGACTGATAATTTATGATCTTCATTTCATCACCTCCTTTCATATAGTGCATCTAAGTCCTGCTTGTACAACAAGATTAGATTATTAATTATCATTTTGCAAGGTGCACATGCTTCCTTACCGCTAAATATTCGTCCGTTGATTTTACAACCACCTTGACATATTGGTAAAACAGCACACTCTTTGCATTCATCATACGCTAAATCTGTGTTGCAGAAAAATTCATACTCACTGTTTTTCTTAATTCCGTTAAAAATATCCCCACTTGCAAACTCTTTTCTTCCAAGTGTTCGATGACATTTATATATATTGCCATTACTGTCAATAGAATATACACTCGGACAAGTAGCATAACAATTAGTCGGAGAAGGGAAAATTTTAAGTTTCTTAAGCAATTCTATTCTGGGTGATGTATTTTTATTTATATCATTTTCTACATCAGGGAATCCACGAAACAGTTTATTCTCTCTTCCAAACTTAATTAGTGATATATACGGGTGCTCGTTCATTTCAGTAAAATTTTGATTAATATTTTTTACAATTGATGAATCTTCATCTATTGGTGCAAAGTATATTGAAAGATTATCATAAGTTTTAAATCTGTCCTTTAGATAATTAAATGTATTAACAACTGTTTGCTTTTTCTCCGGATCAAAATTTATTCTTACTTTTATCTGTAAATCATTTAATAAAGCAAGCTCAATGTTTTGCATAACGATTTCAAAAGGATTTTCCAAATCGGAATAGTTTTTTATTTTATTGTAGTCTTCTCCGATTGAATCAACAGTAATTTGAATTTTTTCTACATTCCATTTGCTTTTTATTTTTTCAATAACCGATTCAGTAAGTAAAGAACCGTTTGTTGTAATTTTTGATGAAAAATTGATGCCTCTTTTTATCAACCCATCCACTATATAATCAATAATATCTGTCGCAATTAGGGGTTCCCCGCCAAACCATGTGATTCCAAGTTCATCATGATTCCAATGCTCAAATAAATATTGAATCAAACAATCAGCTGTTTCTCTTGTCATTATGCCTTTGCGGAATCCTTTTTCAAAGCAATAGTAGCAATGTGCATTACATTCCATAGTCGGAGCAATGATGATATTTGCGATTTTATCACTGTTGTTTTCTATCACAGTTTTTCGTAATAGCTCTTGTTCCGACAGCTCATCGCAATCATTTTCAACAAGAAATCCAAGTTCAAAAAGTGCGTCTATTTCATCTTTGTGATCAGAATAATTACCATCAATAAAAATTCTATTATAAATTGCAGGCTCTATTTCAACGAGCGATGTCGAATATGTATTGTATAAAAGAATGTTATCGTTATAAAGTTGGGCAATGTTAAACATACTGGGTTTCATAAAATCATCCTCACAATCTATTAATATAAATTCATGTTTGGCAAGAGTATTGCCGAAACAATACTCTTGCCTGACAGACTGATATTACTTTACAAAGCTATCAATCTTTTCTCCGTGCTCGTTATAAACGTCTGTGTGAGTATAGTTTCCGTTTAAATCGTATCTGTCAACATGTGTTGTTGTCAGATTACCATATTTATCATAGAAATCCTCACGATCAGAGTTGTCCCAAGCAGTATATTTTCTGCTACTCATAAAATCACCTCCCTCAAATTATCGCTGTTTAAAAGTAGTATTATTTAGTTAAGCTGCACATTCTTCTGCCATGTTCTGTGCCATACTTATGTCGCCATAGTTAAGATTTACTCGTGCATCCGGCTCATCATAAAGAACACTTTCAGAAATTAAAGATATTCTGTGATTGATATCATCTATACTGCAGACACTTGCAAGTAAACTTGTACCCTTCTGCAGATAAACGTTATAAACTAAACCTATTAAATCAGGAGTAATCTGTACGAATGTACCTAAATTACAAGTTGAAATTGCTGTACAATATAAGCTTTCTCTCTTACTGTAAGTAGATACATTTTTATTAAATAATCCTTTCATCGATAAAACCAATGTACCGTCAAAACATCTTTTCTTTATGAGTACATATATTTTACTGTCCACCTTAAAATGACTTATCAAATTGATTGGTAAATCAGTAATTTCATTTAAAAATAATGTACCCTTGTCCCCTGACAGCAATGTAATCTTTACATAGCCTTTACTTACAAATGTTACTGTGCCTTCATAAACCTTTTTTCCGTTAATTGTAATTTGTTCTGTCATAATAATGACCACCTTTCTCATCCTTTGTGACCATTATAAATTATTCAGAACTTATAGTTTTTTGAAAACTGTGAATTTTATTAGGAAAGAAAAAGTTTTTATCACCTGCCAATGGGCAACCCATTGGCAGGCAAGATTTCAATTATCAGAGAAATTTCACTGTCTGTGGATTGTTATAGATTGAAATATCGTCAATGTAGGAGATCTCTATATCAGAATAAGAGTAGGTAAACTCTTTTGCTTCATCACAATGTTTTGAATCCTCTGCAAGAACGATAAGTTTTGGTTTTTTACTAAATTTATAATTCAAAGAATCATAATCGTTAATAACCTTGCTATACCTGCTGAGTCTGTCTGCAAACTCCTCTTTCCAATCATCATTTCTGCGAATGCAATCAACGAAATAAGCTTCATTTTCGTTTTTAACAATCGCATTAGGGCGGATAATAAAGCCATCCTCTGTACGATCTTTATTAAGCACCACAGAATGTGTCTCAAAAGAACCCGAATGGTACTCAAGCATGGCTATAATAAGCTGATTTACAGCAAGAGTCTTTTTGATTGTTGATGTTGACATTGCATTTATGTATCCCTGTAATTTGGGCTTTATCTGACTTGCGTACAATATACCTACACCATGCTGACCAAGAGTATATGCTCTAAAACTGCTTTTCATACTTTCATTTGATTGATTATAAAATTCAACCTGCTTAATAAAGCTTTTTGTTTTAAGTTTTTTAAGCATACTCTGAGTTTTTGCCTGATCAATATTAAAGCCTGCTAAATTAAACATTTGAGTAAGCTGGCGACTTGTTGCAAAACACATATTATTTGTAATTATCAACAGAAGCTTTTCATTTTCTCCGATGTAGCCTTTATCAAGAAGGAAATCAATTTCATCAAGACTTGTCCTTTTTTCCGGCAAAATCAATTTGTGATTTTCTTCAGCATAGACTGAAAAAGGTGATTTTGCAGTTGTGTTTTCCTGTGTGTTAAAATAATTATTTTCAAACATAATAAAACCTCCAATTATAATAAACCAAAACTTTTTAAAATATCTCTGCTTTTATCGTCAAAATTATCTTTTGGCGTGCTTTTGGCACACTGTTTTTTCTCTTCTTCATAATCGGTAAAAAGACCTCTGTCATCAAGGTCAAACACACAGATGCGATTACCCTTGTATGATTTGATATTGTTCTGAAGAATAAGATCTTTTGCAAGAGTAGGATTGCGTGTAACAAATACAAGTTCTTTGTTACTTCTGTACTTTACCGCTATTCTTACAAGCTGCTGTTTTGAAGAATCATTTTCGGTATTGCTACCTGTTATTTCAAGCAAATCCATATTTTTATATTTTGAAATAGTTTCAAGAGCTTTTTTCGCTCTATGATTAAATTCATCCTGAGGGTCTTTAATTTTGTCGGAAAGTTCTTTAATCACGGCAAACGGTATGTAAATTTTTTTGCCTCTGTTGTCAAACGGTGCCGAGCAACGCTGAATAAATCCTTCAAACCCACCGCTGAGAACAGCGGTGGTGTCGAAATAAATGTGCTTGTTGTTTAAGAAATAAATGATTGAATAAAAACTGTTGAATAACATAATTATGTCCTCCTAAAATATGTAATGATTTATTAAAACCAAATTAAAGCAAATAATCCTAAAGCAATCGCTAAAATTATAAGAAGAATTCCGGATATTACACCGCCGTCAGAAATACATATTATTCCTACAAATAATACTATTCCTGCTAAAATCAAGATAAATATTCCTATTCCGGCAGAAATTTGTGTTGAAAAGAATAATAAAACGATTATAATAAGAACTCCTAACCAGCCCATAAAAGTATCTCCTTTTTTAAAAAATTGTGTGTAGCGGATGATATTATTTTATTTGTTCATCGGCATTGGAATCACCTTCTTTCTTAATGCTATATAAATCTCTTCGAGATTTATATAGCACCTTTCATGCTTTAATCATATCAAATAAAACACCTGTATTCTTTCGTATTTAATTAATAAACTTTTTAGTTCTGTTTTTTGATATAATTATCCGCAAAATTTTTCTATATCTAACTATATACCATATTTTTAGACCTTTATTTTTTGTAATTCGTGAATTTTTTTAGAAATTTTCTTTTCTTTTTTGCCTGATTTACTGTAATTAAATTATAAATCGCAAAAAATTCTAATCTTTTATATTTAATGAATTTTTTATCAATTTTTTAGTTTCACCCAAGTTCTTGATTCGTTATAATAAAATTATAAATTACAAAAAAATTTAATTTTTCATATTTCGTGAATTTTACATTAGAACGAATAATTATTTATACTTGTTTAGCGATTTCTGTGTTTGTAATTATGTTATATCATAGTGGCAATTCCATTTTCTTTGAAAACAATGAATTTTTTACTTTTTACAAAATATTTACATAAAAAAATAGCCACACATTGCTGTGCAGCTATTTTATAAGGTTAATTAATTTTTAGAGCGAATGCTATTTATATATTCTTGGTATTTTTTATAATATTTATCTTTATTTTCTCTGTCTCCAATTTCTCCATAAATTAGAGAAATATTAAAACTCAAATTTGATAGTTGATTATAATCCTTTGTTTCTTCACGTTCAAATATAAAAAACGCTTTAAGCATATATTCTAATGCTTTTTCATACTCAAGCAACCCTTTATAAGCATAGCCAATATTGTTTAAAGATATTGCAACTTCATGATGTTTTTTGGAAAAAATCCTCTCCTCTATTTCAAGAGCTTTAAAATAATATTTCAAGGCTTGATTAAAATCATCTAATTTCCAATAACAAAAACCAATATAATTGCAAATATCTGCAATACTAAAATAACTTTCCTGATAATTTTTTTCATATATTTTTAAAGACCTAAATCCATACTTTAGACTCATTGTATAATTATCAAGTTCCATATAGTACCAACAAATATTCCCTAATAATATGGCAAAATATTTTTCATTTGATTCTTCCTTCGCTTCAAATTTTTTTTCATTTTGCAAGCTATACAATAAAGCTTTTTCTATATTACCATAAAAGCTGTATGCTTTAGATATTTTAAATAATTGTTCTGAATCTAAATTCTGTTCTGAAATTTTACTTTTAACTTTATATGATTTTTTATTATAAAAGCCTTTAAGCTCAGAGAAATATACTGCTTTTAAGTAATATTTCATTTGTAAATCAAATTTTTTTAAATATCCACAACATTGAGCTAAATCGTTGTAATATTCTGCAATATAGTAAGTAGGCCAATTATACAAGGAATTTTTCCAAAAAAATGTAAAACACTTAAAAAAATGAGTCAAATATTTTTTTCTCTCTTCACATATATATGTTATCATCATATTTTTTTCAGTACTCTTATTTGATTGACTTAAAATTGATGACAACAAAAATGATTGAGTAAAAAAATCAGTTAATAATATTGGACTTATTTGATTGTTGATTAATTGATTTATTTTCAATGACTTTTGAATAGAGTTAAAACTTCTATTTACGGCATTTATTTGATAGAATTCAGTAGGAAATAATACATATAAATTTAGCAATGAAGACCATACAAAGTTTTCCTTTTTTACTTTTTCAAGTAAATTAATTAATATTTTTTGTTGTTCAGTTACAAAATCAATATTAACTTTATGTATCATCTTGCAAAACAGCAGGTCTAGCTCAATAAATTTAGCTTTCATCAAATTCTCTTTAGATTTATCAATCAAAAATTTTAATATTGCATTTAATCTATTTTCTAATTCCAATCCACAAAAAGCCCCCATTCCCCATCTATTCATAAGAATTAAAAACTCTAGAATTAAATTATATATTAATTCTAGCTCGGTTTGCTTAGAATATTTAACTAATTGTTTTAATGCACAAATCCATGTATTATTAATAAACAAGTAAAAATCTAATGGGGCATAATCAACTTTTTGAGGCCAATCATATATTTTAGTCAAATTTTGAATTACTGTATAACAATATATTAAAACTCCTTTTCCATACAGCATTTCAAATTCAATTAACTGGGATATAATCGGATGAAGAGTTATTTTTGACACTTCACCGTTTATTCTCTTCATCCAACCACTCTTTACAAGATTAGAAATTGTACTGTCCTCTCCCCAACCGTCATTTGATTCGGAATTAGGATAATTTTCTAAATCTATAAAGCTTTCAAATTCTGCTACCGGCATACCTGATAATGGCAAAAGGCAAGCATTTACCATTATATATTTTTCTTTTTCAGTTAATGCAGTAAGATTAAACAATGCTCTGATATGCTCAAAAATAATGTCACTCTTTTCATTATCATCCTTATTGTTGTAAACCGCAACATTTATTCCGCTGTTTATTCCGCTTTCCTTTAAAACTTTTATGTAATCAGAAAGTGTTTTCTTACCATAGCCTTCAATTTTCGCTGTCTGATGTGCGACAAGGTCAACCGTTAAAGTGTGTCTGTACGCTGTTTCTATAAGTTCATCTACCTGCTCAATTCGTTCCTCTTTGTCCTTATCTTTTGGATTTATAGCAAAGAACATATGTCTTAACTCTTCTTTTGAGAGTTCTTCTATATCAATTTTTGTTTTATCGTCATTCGGTAATGTTCTTGTCGTAAAAAGGATATGAATATGCTGCTTTTTAAGGTCTTTCATAACTTCTAAATTTCTCTTGTATTCATCTGAATCAGGTTCAACATTGTAGTTATCAATAATCAGCAAAGTTCTCTCATTATTTATCATCGCCTTTGACAAAAGAGAGAGTTTAGTTTCATATCTGATATTTATATCTTTTTCAAAATAACCACCGGTTTTATCGTCACTTGAAAATTTAAGTCCGGCAATTAATGACTTTAAATCACCCGAATATACAGAAAGTTGTATTGTTGTATAAGAGTCCCTGTATTCTTCGGCATACTCTCTTGCAGTTTCTGACTTACCGATACCGCCGATACCATAAAGACATGCAATATGATAGTTTTCTAAATGCTGACGGATTTCTGACAATTTGTCCTTTCTGCTGATATAATAGTTGCTTGATGTTGTGACAGTAATGTTATTATCAATCAAATATCCATCTTTTTCCTCAGTTGTAATTTCAAGTGCCTGATCCAATGCTTTTATAAGTTCGTCTGTATTTGAATATCTCTCAGATTTCATTCTTACAACTGTGTGTTGGAATATTTCCTGTATCTTTTCACGCAGCTGTGGGGATGAATTTTCTAAAAGTCTTGTTTTTCCAAAATTAAATTTTTTGCCGAGTATAATGTCTGAACTTTTAGCATCTCTTTCCATTACCTTTTCAAAAAGAATATGACCGATAGCATAAATATCCGCACGCTCATCAACCTCTTGCAAATACTTGCCGGTAAACTCGTCAATTTCTGCTTTTGAAATTTCAGGTGCAGAGATTTTATTTGTACTTGCTATGTAGTTACCGTTTTCAAGGTCGGACTTTAATTTTACCGTATCAAAATCGAAAAGATTTATAATTTGATTTGTTTCTTTTAAAACATAAATATTGTCAGGCTTAATATCAAGATGTAAATATCCTTTTTTGTGATAAAAGCCGATGACTGTTGCAACAGATTTGCAGACTTCAAGCACATCAGTGATATTTTCAGGAACTACCTTGTCATATGATGAGCCAACAACCTTATTCATAATGACATAGAGTGTTGAATA
>ENA-ORLU01001251-ORLU01001251.1-human-gut-metagenome-genome-assembly--contig:-NODE-1251-length-19760-cov-3.295941_pt1 | contig 19760 bp, 16 predicted proteins | sample MGYA00243009_ERZ508833 | MGnify/ENA primary metagenome ERZ508833 (study PRJEB26277, sample SAMN04329763) | human gut metagenome | biome: human-associated habitat | host: Homo sapiens | place: USA...
TGCTTTTATTTTTTTGCAAAAAAATAACTAATCCCGGAATCTAGTTTTCACTAGACCCCAAGATTAGTTAAAGAACCTTTATTTTATAGCTGTGAGATTAATTAAAGCTAATATTAAAAAAGACGTGACTTAAATTTAAAATTCTTAACAGAGTATTCTGCAATATTTAGGATTAAAATTGTTTTCATAAAATATCCGATAAGTTACTGTGGATTGACGTTATCAGCTACATAAAGACATTATATATAAATCTACAGTAAATACATTAATATGATGTGAATTTATATTTTTTGTCGCTTTTTATGCGACCAGTTGTGTTATAAATTTGCTATAATTACTATAACGAAAGGTTGATATTAAAATTTAGAGAAAAGTTTGTGGAGGTAATTATGAATAATTTATATTTAACAGCTATTATGGGCGTGGCTGTGGGCGACGCTCTTGGTTTACCAGTACAATTTCATAGCAGGGAAAGATGTCAACAAAGAAATATTATGCAGATGTTGGATTGGGCACTGCCAAAAGGAACTTTTTCTGATGATACAGCTACTACCTTGTGCACATTGGCAAGTCTTAAGGAAAACAATTGGCAGCTTAATGATGAGGATATTATGAAGCGTTTTGTGGCGTGGTTGGGTTATGGTTATATGACCTGTGATGGCGAGCCTATTGATGTGGGAATGGCTACCAGAAAGGCTATCCAACTTTACTATAACGGCGTGCCTTTAGCGGAATGCGGCTGCAAAGGCTTTAGAGAATGTGGCAACGGATCTTTAATGCGAATTATTCCAGTAGTATTTTATTTACATAAGAATAAGCAGGCTGATATATATGATGTCGTTCGCCGTGTGTCAAGCCTTACACATGCACATGAGGTGTGCATTTTAGCATGCTATATCTATGTTAGCTTGTGTCTGCAAATTATAGAATTAAGAAGTAATAATAATGTCAATATGAGTGATGCTCAAAGGCTAGAATTTATGAGTACACAGCTACGAGTCATTTATGAAAGTGCCAAGTCGCTTTTTTCCGCAGAAGCTATGAACTTGTATAAGCGTCTTTTTGATTTTAAAAGCTTTAGCAATTTGCCAATGGAATCTATCAAAAGCAGTGGCTTTGTAGTAGATTCTCTAGAGGCAGCGGTGTGGTGCTTTGCTACCACCTACAATTTTAGAGACTGCCTTGTAAAGGCAGTTTCCTTAGGCGATGATACTGACAGTGTGGCAGCTATTGCTGGAGGTATGGCAGCTCTGTATTATGGCTACGAATCTATTCCTGAGAAGTGGATTGATGATCTGCGTGGTAAGGATATGATTTACCAGCTGTGTATGTAAACAAGAGACTTGCTTTTGAGGAGACCCCTCAAAAGCAAGCCTCTTTTACTATTATGCTATACTAAATTTTAAATCTGGTTCTATTTGTTTATACAATTCTGGTAGCATTGGTGGCTGCATTCAGGAAAAATACCTGCAAGACAGTGGATAATTTCTCCCAGCCTATCCTGGGGAATACCAGCGTAGTTAATGACTAAGGTGTGCTCGTCATCTGCTCTGTGCTCGTAGCGATAATCTGAAAGCATAGAAATATTCATATTGGCAGCACGAGCTCTTTGGCGTATCTCTTTTTCGCTGAGGGTTGTTTTTACAGTCAGCAGGAAATGGGTGCCTGCATTGCGTTCGGTAATAACTGCATTTTTGCCTAGGCAGGAGTTTTTTATAGCATTGAGTATCAATGCTCTCTGTTCCTTGTAATAATTGCGCATACGGTTAATATGACGCTCTAAATAGCCTTCAGAGATGAAGCGGGCCAAGGTATATTGCTCAAAGCTGGACACAGTGCAGGAGTAAAAGCTCATGGTGCTTTCATAGCGTTCCAGCAGCTTTGGAGGAAGTATCATGTAGCTTATGCGCAGTGATGGCACCAGGCTTTTACTAAAGGTATTCATATAGATAACCTTGTTTTGGGTATCTTGGGCAAAAAGAGGCGGAATAAAGCGTCCGTTGTATCGAAATTCGCTGTCATAGTCGTCTTCAATAATATAGCGCTTGCTGGTTCTATTAACCCAATTAAATAGCTCCAGACGACGGCTAATGGGCATAACAATGCCAGTGGGAAAATGGTTGGCAGGTGAAAGATGAACCACGTCTGCGTCGCTTTCTTCCAGCTTGTCAATCATCAGGCCACCTTCGTCAATAGGTATATATTTCCAGGGATTGCCAAAGCTGGCCGAAATAGCAGCGAATTTTTTGTAGCCTGGATCTTCAATGGCAAATGTGCAGGCTCTGCCAAAGGTTTGCATAAGTCTGCTATAAAGGTATTCTGTTCCAGCACCAATGATGATTTGCGATGGCTGAACTGTCATGGCTCTGTTGGCAGCCAGATAGTCGGCGATGGCCTTGCGCAGCTCATAGACACCGTTATAGGGAACTGTTTTAAGCAGTGCCTCGTTGTGAATGGACAGGGTTTCGCGCATAAGCTTGTTCCAGGTTGAAAGAGGAAAGCTTTGCAGACTTATACGATTGGCCTTAAAATCTGCATAGTATTCTTTTTCCTGAGGCTCGGCCAACTCTTCTAGGTTGGCTTTTCGCTTCTGGTAGTTGCCTATATTAAGGACAAAATAGCCCTTTTTTTCCTGAGCTGTCAAATAGCCCTCGGTTACAAGCTGAGCGTAGGCGTTGGCAACAGTGATAGTGCCAACATTCAGATGCTGTGCCAGAGTTCTTTTGGATGGCAGACGTTCTCCGGGCTGCAGTCTGCCGTTGATGATGTCTTCACGGATACATTGATATAAATAATCATAAAGAGGCATACTTCCTCTCTGACTTAGATCATATGTTAACATAGCTCCTCCTTGGTTCTAAAAAATATTCGTAAAATGATTCTTTTAATAGAGCCAATATCATTATATAATAAGCACATAGCAAAGGCAAGGCAAAAGCCTTAGCCTAAGGCATAAATAAGAATAGTCATCCAAAGGAGGATATATATATGGAAAAAGTAAAATTACAGGAAAGATATGGTCTTTATATTAACGGTCAATGGCGTGAGGCATCCAATGGTGATACTTACACTGCAACCAGTCCTGCAGATGGCAGCGTTCTGGCTGTATGTGCTCAGGCTACCCGTGAGGACGTAGATGATGCTGTAACGGCTGCTTGGGAAGCTTTCAAAACCTGGAAGAAAACTACTCCTGCACAGCGTGCAGCTATCTTAAATAAAATTGCTGATATTATTGATGCTAATAAAGAGCACTTGGCAATGGTAGAGAGTATGGATAATGGCAAGCCTATTCGCGAGACTATGAATGTTGATATCCCCCTGAGTGCACAGCATTTCCGCTATTTTGCAGGCTGCATTTTGGCTGAGGAGGGAACTGCCTCAGTTCTCAATGAGCAGTTTCTGTCCCTCGTACTCCGCGAACCCTTGGGCGTAGTTGGCCAGATTATTCCTTGGAACTTCCCCTTCCTGATGGCAGCGTGGAAGCTGGCTCCCGTACTGGCAGCAGGCGATTGCACTGTGCTGAAACCTTCCAAGGAAGCAAGTCTTTCTATTCTGGAATTTGTTCGTCTCATTGAAGGCGTTCTTCCTGCAGGCGTACTGAACGTAATCACTGGTGCTGGCTCCAAGTCCGGGCAATATATCTTAGAGCATCCTGGCTTTAGCAAGCTGGCCTTTACTGGTTCCACCGAGGTTGGCCGCGATGTAGGTCTGGCTGCTGCTAACCGCATCATTCCCTCTACCTTGGAGCTGGGCGGTAAGAGTGCCAACATTTACTTTGACGACTGCGATTTTGATCAGGCTATTGATGGTGCACAGCTGGGCATTCTCTTTAACCAAGGTCAGGTTTGCTGTGCTGGCAGCCGTATCTTTGTTCAAGATACTATTTACGATAAATTCGTTCCTGCTCTTGTTAAGGCCTTTGAGAATGTCAAGGTTGGTCTACCCTGGAACGAAGACACTCAAATGGGTGCTCAAATCAACGAAGCTCAGGTTAAAAAGATTCTCAGCTATGTTGATATTGCCAAGGAAGAGGGGGCTACCATTGCCTGCGGCGGCGTGCGTGCTGATGAGGGTGAACTGGCTAAGGGCTGCTTCCTGAAGCCTACTCTTATTACTGATGTAACTAACGATATGCGTGTAGCTCAGGAAGAAATCTTTGGCCCTGTAGCTGTGGTAATTAAGTTCCACGACGAGGACGAGGTTGTAGCTATGGCTAATGACAGCGAATATGGCTTGGGCGGTGCAGTTTGGACTAAGGATATTAATAGAGCCATTCGCGTAGCTCGTAATATTGAAACTGGTCGTATGTGGGTAAATACCTATAACCAGATTCCTGAGCACGCTCCCTTTGGTGGCTACAAAACCTCTGGTATTGGCCGCGAAACCCACAAGATGATTCTGGATCACTATACTCAGGTTAAGAATATCATGATCAATCTGAGCTACGCTCCTTCTGGATTCTATCCTAACAAATAAGCTTATTCTTAAACTCCATTTTTAATAAATCCTGTATAATGCGTTGATTTTACCGGCAGCTGCGGCTGTCGGTTATTTTTTGGTAAAAGAAAAATCCGAAGACAAATTGCCTTCGGACAAGTTAATTTTATAGTCAAATTTTGTGTTTAGGTCAGATGTCCTTTCTAGACATATAGCCAATTCAGATTACATTTTTAAAATACTTTATAAGGGGATAAGGTGAATTGGTCCTGTGGTATGGGCCCGCTGTCAGCGTAGCTGGCTGAGAGGCTGTAAAAACCACATCTCACTGAATTTAAGCAATTCCTTGGAAGGTTAGCTTTAGAAAAATACTAGTTGAGTATGAAAGACTGAGCTAACGCCAGCGTTCAGGGCTAATAGGCAACCAATGGAGAGGGCTATTAGCAGAGCTGCTTCTTTGGCATGCAAAGGCTGCTTTTTATTTAAAGCACGTATTAAGGCTTTGGCACACAAAACGACCAGCATACCAAAAAGAAAGAGAGCAAAGAATATATTAAGCATGGGGATGACTCCTAAAATAAAGATTGGGGAGCTTTTTTATTCACTAAAGAAAAGCGGTTTAATGTCAGGCTTTTTCTGGAAAGTACGCTCCATAGTGCAGGGATGCACACCGTTACGGTGCATATGTCCCATTTCAAAATCATACATATCTGCAATATGCACAAAGTCCTGAGGATGGTTTCTGTTGATAACTTCAGTCATAATTGCAGCACAGGCACGAGCATCTTCTAAAGCATGATGGTGTTCAAATTTAAAGCCAATATGTCTGGCTACATAGTCCAGACTATAATGCTCCAAGCCAAGGAAGGCTTTCTTAGACAAAACCCAAGTACAGATATAGTTAAAGGTTGGCAGAGGCAAATAGTAGGCGTGCAGAACATTACGCAGTACATTCATATCAAATTTTGCAAAATGAGCTACTACCTGCTTACCCTGAAGACGCTTAAAAATTTCAGGCCAGATTTGCTCGAAATTAGGAGCATCCTTGACCATTTCAGGTGTAATGCCATGGATATCAATATTTTCTTTATTGAAGTACATAATTTTGGGCTTAATCAAGCTATAGTATTCGTCTATAATTTTACCGTCCTTGACAGTGACAAGACCAATGGAGCAGGCACTGGCACGGTTGGCGTTGGCTGTTTCAAAATCTATGGCAACAAATTCCATGTCGTTTTCCTCCTATAGAATCTTTAATGTATACCTATTGTATCATAGTATAAGAATTTTGATAATATAACTTTGAAAAAGTAATAAAATGAATTGGTCAGTAGCAATTACTGACGGACGAAAAAGTAAGATAGGAATAGTATACAAACTTGTGGTAGATAAAAGTATAAGGAGCTCGGACTGTAATCGTGTATTGCAAACAATATGCTTTCGCCACTCATTGACTAAATAACATAGTACTAAACTGGGGACTGTTTTTAGAAAGATAGTTATACAGATGCTAATATGATATAATTAAGGAAATAAGCTAGATATCTGGATGCAGATAGGGAGGGCACTATGGATACAAGAGTTGCTGTAATTTCAATAATTGTTAGTAAAGCAGAGGCAGTTGAAGAACTAAATAAGCTTTTACATTCTTATAGTGAATATATTATTGGGCGTATGGGAATCCCCTATCGCGAAAAGCAGGTCAATATTATCTGCGTAGCTGTAGATGCACCGCAAAATGCTATTAGTGCTTTATCCGGACGCTTGGGCAGACTCAAGGGCGTAACAAGTAAGGTAGCCTATTCCAATACGTAATAACGATGCAATCTTATTTAATGCTCAATATGCTTTACTAGTAAGCAGCGTCACTATTAATAATGATTATTTTCAGTGCAAGATATCAATAAGATCAGAGATGTTTTTTACGATAGAATAGGACGAGCAGTATTGAATATATGACTTATTGCAAAAAAAGAACTCCGACCATTGGCTATGGCCAGTAGTCGGAGTTTTGTGGTTTAATTATTCGTTTATCAGATGCAGGTAGTTGAACAGCTTGAAGAGCAGGCTCATGATGATTGCAACAACAGTTGCCAGAACCATGCCTTGTACGCTGAAGGCACCAAAGCTCAGCTTAGCACCGGACAGACCGATAATCATGATTACAGAGGTCATAACCAGGTTGGAGGACTTGCTGTAATCTACATGGCCGTCGACCAGAACGCGGATACCGGAGGTTGCGATTACACCGAAGAGCAGGATGCATATACCGCCCATTACAGGAACGGGAATGCTGTGAATCAGCTCGGACAGCTTGCCGCAGAAGGACAGGATAATTGCCATTACTGCTGCACCGCCAATAACCCAGGTGCTGTATACCTTGGTGATAGCCATAACGCCAATGTTTTCGCCATAGGTGGTGTTAGGAGTTGCACCAGCAAAGCCGGAAACTACGTTGGAAAGACCATCTGCAAAGAGGGAGCGGGACAGACCAGGATTTTTAATAAGGTCACGCTCAACGATGTTGCCTGTAACAACCAAGTGACCAATATGCTCAGCCAAAACTACCAAAGCTGCAGGAGCGATGATAATAATAGCGTTCCAATCGAAGGTAGGAGCGTAGAAGTGGGGAACCTGGAACCAAGGTGCATCGATAATGGGTTGGAAGTTTACCATACCCTTGAAGGCTGCAAAGATATAGCCGCAGATAACACCAAAAAGAATGGGGATAATGCTCATAAAGCCGCGGAAGGCAACGGAGCCGATAATACCAACAGCCAGTGTGAACATGGAAATAGCAACATTATCCATATTGATGGTGTCACCGGTCAGACCAGCCATACCAGCTGCAGTAGGAGCCAGCTCCAAACCGATTACAGCGATGATAGCACCCATAGCTGCAGGCGGGAAGATAACATCAATCCAGCGTGTTCCTACAAAATGGATGATAATGGAAAACAGCATAAACATCAAACCGAAAACAATGAAGCCGGATTGTGCGTGGCTGTAGCTGGAGGTGGATAAAATCAAAAGTACAGGAGAGATGAAGGCAAAGCTGGAGCCCAGATAAGAGGGAATCTTGCCTTTAGTCAGGAAGATGTACAGCAGAGTACCGATACCGTTCATGAACAGGCAGGTGGTAGGACTTACCTGGAACAGAAAGGGAACTAATACAGTAGCACCAAACATTGCAAATAAATGCTGAATACTCAAGGGAATGTTGAGCAGCAGCGGCGGACGTTCTTCAACGTGAATTACTCTACGTTCCATTTAAATACCTCGTTTCTTTAATTGTATGATTAAATTACATCTATAACATTGTACGTGCAAAGACGGTGAAATGCAAGTGAATTTGTAAATATTTTGACAAATTTAAGAATTTTGTTCAAGAAAACAGCCTCCCAACAGTGAGAGGCTGAGTTTAACAATATTCTATTATACTCCAGTTCCGTCAAAGGTAGGAATAAAGTCCTTGCAGGCAGCTTCGCCCTCTTGGATAAAGCCGTCCTCAATGGAGCTGTTCATGAGATAATCCTCTAGCTGGGCGTACTCTTCATCAGTAACCGTGCGGTTAATTTCTGGATATTCTGCAGCACGTCCGCAGGGCACGTATTGACGCATCAGGCTGAACATAACCTGACCAGGCTTAAAGGTTTTGGCAACCCAATCAATTACGCCTTTGGTATTTTCAAGCATGCCTGGCATAATCAAATGGCGGATAACAACGCCGCTGGTCATAAGGCCATCGTCATTAATTTTGTAATCGCCAACCTGTTTATACATTTCTTTGATTGCTTCTGTAGTAATACGGAAATAGGAGGGTGCGTTGCTGTATTTAATAGCAGCCTTGTCATCTGAATATTTTAAGTCAGGCAGATAAATCTGTACCTTGCCCTTGAGGCGGCGCAGTGTGTCCTGGGTTTCAAAGCCGCTGGTGTTGTAGACAACGGGAACAGGCAGAGGAGTGTCCAGACTTTGTATAATAGCTTCAGTAAAATGAGTAGGAGTAACAAGATTAATATTGTGGGCGCCTTGGGCAATAAGCTCCTGGTATATTTTTTTCAGACGTTCTATGGTAATTTCTTTGCCAAAGCCGTCACGATGGCTGATATCATAGTTCTGGCAGAAAACGCAGTGGAGATTGCAGCCGGAAAAGAAAACTGTACCGCTGCCCTTGGTGCCGCTAATAATTGGTTCCTCCCACATATGCAGGCCAGCGCGGGCTACAATGGGCTGCATACCACAGCCACAGCTGCCAAAGTAATGCTCAGGGTTAGTGTCATGCATATTTTCTGGACGGTCAACGCCACAGCGGTGGGGGCAAACATAGCAATAGGTCATGATAATCACTCCTTTAGATTTTATAGGTAAAGCTGCTTTAGCCAGTGAGAGCAAGGTAGTCTAATAGCAGCCTTTATTAATATTATTTGCTGATTCTTATTGTAACACACTGTAAAATTATTGACAAAAATATATCTAGCTTCTATAATTTTAGTAGTAGGTCATATAACTGACGGAAGTGGATTACCACAGGGGAGTATGACCGGTAACGCCGACCGTCTGGGCATGATTATGTACCGGAGTGTCGGTATTTTTATTTTTAGGAGGTATGATTGTGAAAGAATTAGCATTGAAGTATGGCTGCAACCCCAATCAGGCAAAGGCTCGTATTTATATGAAAAACGGCGCTGAGCTTCCCATCGAAGTTCTTAATGGTCGCCCTGGCTATATTAATTTCCTGGACGCTTTCAACAGCTGGCAATTAGTTAAGGAGCTGAAGGAAGCAACTGGTCTTCCTGCTGCTGCATCCTTCAAGCATGTAAGCCCTGCTGGTGCTGCTGTTGGCCTGCCTATGAGCGCTACCCTGAAAAAAATATACTATGTAGATGACCTGGAGCTGTCTCCTCTGGCTAACGCTTACGCACGTGCTCGCGGTGCTGACCGTATGAGTTCATATGGCGATTTTGTTGCTCTGTCCGATGTTTGCGACAAAGAAACTGCAACCATGCTGGCTCGTGAGGTTTCTGACGGTGTTATTGCTCCTGGCTACACTGACGAAGCATTGGAAATTTTGAAAACCAAACGCAAAGGCACCTACAATGTAATTAAGATTGATCCTGATTATGTTCCTGAAGTGTCTGAGTCCAAAGATGTTTTCGGAATTACCTTTGAACAGGACCGTAACAACGCTAAAATCACCGAAGAGCTCTTTGCTAACCGTCCTACTGTTAACAAAGAAATCCCTGAGTCTGCAGTTCGTGATTTGCTGATTTCTCTCATCGTTCTTAAATATACTCAATCCAACTCTGTATGCTACGTTAAAGACGGTCAGGCAATTGGTATCGGTGCTGGCCAGCAATCCCGCGTACACTGCACCCGTCTGGCTGGCGGCAAGGCTGATATTTGGTGGCTGCGCCAAAACCCGAAAGTTCTGGCTCTGCCCTTTAAAGACAGCATTCGTCGTCCTGACCGCGACAACACCATCGACGTATACATCTCCGATGACTACGAAGACGTACTGGCTGACGGCGTTTGGGAAAACTTCTTCACCGAAAAGCCTGAACCGCTGACTCGTGAAGAGAAGAAGGCTTGGATTGCTGAGCTGAAGGATGTTGCTCTTGGCAGTGACGCATTCTTCCCCTTCGGCGACAACATTGAACGTGCTCATCGCAGCGGCGTACAATACATTGCTCAAGCTGGCGGATCCATCCGTGATGACAATGTTATCGAAACCTGCGACAAATACGGCATTGCTATGGCCTTCACCGGCCTGCGCCTGTTCCATCACTAAAAGCAACGCCAATGGCTAAGTAAGAGGCTGTAACAAGGCTGATAATATAAGATAATTAAGGCTAGATTTTGAGTTAGTTTTCTCAAATTCTAGCCTTATTTGTATTGCGTAAAATCTACACGCTGTAGCTTTCTTCTGGATATATTGAAAATGCTGTTGCCTTACTATGGAAGAGTGATAATTATTTCAACTACTTTGTATTATTTGCGCCAGCCTTTGCCATCAATTCCCAACTGTTTGGCCAGCTCATCACATTTTTTCTGCTCAGGAGCAGCATCCTCAGAATTGCTTGAATATCTAGGCTTAAAGTTACGGTCAGCAAGTGATTCCTTCCAAACACCATTCTCGTCCTTGTAATAGATGTAATCAACTATATAAATCTGTGTGCTCGAAGTTCTTGGGGGATAATCCCTATGGTAATATCTATTATATAGGGCTGATCTGGTTACGCATATAACATTATGGAGCTTGGAGTTAAATATATCACAATGCTCCGTAAAATCAATATCCTCGAAAAATAGAGCGTCGTCGTCCAATTCATTGGATTTTACAGCATGACGCTTTTTCTCGTGTGCTGCCAGTAAATGACGTCCGTAGTATTCTACCGTACTGTAAGGTCTAGGTTTTTCATAGTATTCCTTGTCAGGAATATCATGTTTGATTAAAGTATCGTAGATTTTCTGGTAAAGCAGCTTATCGTAGACATCGTAAATTTCTTCAGTACCATTATAAAATTTCTTGCTTTTGGCATCATAGGTAAAGACTATATCCCTATTTACTTTGCCATCGTCATCTCGAAATAATTTGTAGTCCAGCTCCAGTGTCATTGGCAAAGTAAAGCTGCCGTCAGCTTTGGTGTTTACAGTAAAAGCATCAAATTTCATATTACCAGTAACATATAGAGAACCTTCAATATAGTCAAGTAATCTATTTTCAGATGAATGCAGATAGTTGTAATCCTGTTGAAGCTTGTTGACAGGCTTATAAAAAACATACTCATTGGGTTCGTAAGGATGTATATTCTTGTATAAACTCTTTTGACGCTGAATTTCTTCAGGAGCTAAAGGCTCAGTTACTCTGAAGAAGCATGTATGTGCTGAGCAGGCGGAAGAAAAAAGGCATAGTGCTGCTGCAAAAGCTATGAATATTCTATTCAACATTAAAACACCTCGTACTTATCTTGATAGGCTAAGTTGATTATAGCATTGATTAGGCTTTTGTCAAAATAAATGGCAGAATTTATTTTATGAGGATGATATAATTTTTTTGAAGAAGGCATATGCTAAAAGCTTTATTGGTTATATTAAAAGGAGTGAAACTAATGCAAGAAGATAAGGAATACGTTAAAGCATTGGAAATTGCTAAAGCTAATATGCAGGATGTTAAAGAACGTGGAGAAGAAGCAATTGGCTCTGATGCAGTTAAATTTTGGGATTAGTTATTGAGAAAAATAAAACAGGAAGAATAAGTAATATGTCTTTTCTAAAATTGACTAATAGCCTGCTGTAGTGTACACTAAACTTATAGTAAGACGAAAAACATACATATTAAGGAGGCTTATTTATGAGTAAATGGATGCGAGTCCTGTTAATGTCTTTGCTGGTTATTGCTATGGCTGTAGTAAGCGGCTGCGGCGGTGATAAGTTTGCCGGTAAATGGGGACATGTGGAGGAAAATGCTGATATTGGCTTTAAAGGAAAGTCCTTTAGGTCTATTGATATCGAAAAGAATGGTGAATCCTATGTGCTTACCTGTAGCAGAAGCAGCTTTGTTATGCATAAGGATCATTTAGAAGGCTCTAACATTTTCAATCCTCGTTATGATGCTATTTTCCAATGGGATAGCAGCAAGCCCATAAAGCTGTCTGCAAAGCCTGACGGCGATAATCGCTTGGTCATCACTGAGGCCGGTATGCCTGCTACTACCGTTACCTATATCGAAAAAGACGGCACCCTGCTGTTCGATAACACTGTCTACAATAAGGTAAAGAGTGGCGATTTGCACAAATTCAACGATCCTCAGGCAAACCGTTTGCAGGATTTGTATGATAGGGACAACATCAGCCCCTATAAGAAAAAACATATGAAGAGCCTGACTATTATTAATAATAAAGAATAATAGTTGGAGCAATAAGCGGCTTTAAGGCACTGTCTACATGATTATGTGGATAGTGCCTTTTTGTGTATAAAGTTTTTTAAAAGGTATGTGCTATAAAGCTTTATTGGTGAATTTGTTGAATAAATTTTTAGGCGGATATATTTATGTGTTAATATGATAGGGAGAGTTAAGAGCAAGCTTGGGATCATCCATCTAAAATTCATTGTTAACGTAAAAATAAAATAGGTTGACTAGATGCTGGCAAGAGAGTATAATATCACATAGTTAACTAAACGAAAATTATAGTTAACAATTACTTTGAGGATGTGAAGGAAGACTATGGAAAAGATTATTGCTCTTGCTAACAAGGTGTTGGCTGGTCAGGATATAACTAAAGAAGAAGCTGAATTTTTGATTAACGTAAGTGACGAGGATACTATGGTGCTGCTTTCTATGGCAGACAAGATTCGTCAAAAGTTTGCAGGCAACAAGGTTGACTGCTGCGCTATTATTAACGCACGCAGTGGCAAGTGCAGCGAAAACTGCAAGTTCTGTGCTCAATCTGCTCATTATCATACTGGTGTTAAGGAATACGCACTTCTTGATGAGGAGGAGCTGTTTAACGCTGCTAAGAAGGCTAAGGAGGCTGGCGCTGTACGTTTTTCCATTGTTACCAGTGGACGTGGTCAGAGCAAGGCTGATGATTTTGCCAATATTTGCAAGACCTTAAAACGTATTAAGTCTGAGCTGCAGATTGAGGTTTGCGCTTCTCTTGGCATTTTGACATTGGAGCAGGCTAAGGCGTTGAAGGAGGCTGGCGTTACCCGCTATCATTCCAATCTGGAAACTGCAGGCAGCCACTTCCCAGACATTTGCACTACTCACACCTATGAGGATAAATTTGTTACTATTAAAAATGCTCAGGCTGCAGGTCTGAGAGTTTGCAGCGGCGGTATTTTTGGACTTAACGAAACTCCCGAGCAGTGTGTAGAAATGGCATTTACCTTAAAGGAGCTGGGTATTGACTCTGTTCCACTTAATCTTTTGACTCCCATTCCTGGTACTCCCTTTGAAAATAATAAACGCTTAGAGCCTATGGAAATTCTTCGTGCTTATGCTGTTTATCGTTTTATCCTACCTCATGCGCAGATTAGAACTGCAGGTGGTCGTGAGGTAAACCTGCGTGATCTGCAGGCGCTGGCACTTAATGGCGGCGCAAGCGGTATTATGATTGGTGGTTATCTGACTACTGCAGGACGTGGCACTGAAAAGGATATGCAAATGCTGAAGGATTTGAAGCGCGAACGTTCAACTCCTGTACTAGATTAAAAATAATTTGAGTAGATAAATCTTACAACTAAACATCTATGGGAAAGGCTGTGGCGTAGTGCTGCAGCTTTTTTCACTATAAATGCAATTTTAAAATAATCTTATAATTTACAAAATAGAAAAGCATTAGAAGAATATGTTAATTTTGCATATAATAAATTATTAAGTATGTTTTAAAATATTTAGCAATATTTGTGAAGTTGACGAATGAAAGGATTTACAATAAAATAATAAATGTGGAAGTTTACTGTAAAGGAGTGCTTGATTATGAAAAAAAAGGAAATGCATTGTTTAGTTGCAAAGATTATGCTTACTGTAATGTGTAGCTGGGGGGGACTAATGTAGTTTACGCAGCACATGATTATCAATGGTCAGAGGATCAAAAGACCTTGACAGTTAATTGTAGAACAGGTGATGCTGACAAAAATAGTGGATTGGTTACTAGTAATTTAGGATCAGAAGATTATGTACTAGATTCAATTCTTGTTAATGCTAATCCAACTTCTGAGAGTGCGGCTATAAAATATAATAAGGCAATACATTGTAATAATAATAGTAATGGTATAAGTATTTATTCTAAAAATATAGAATTGCATGCCGGCGGAGCTGGTATTGAAGCTAATGATGATAGAGATAATACTCGTTCATTCATAAATATTGGTAGTGAAAATGCTATTACAGATAAATTAGTTATCAAAATGTTAAGTTCTGAGAATCGTGCCATTTCTTCAATAAATAATGCAACTGTAAATATCTTTTCAAAGAATATAGAGATATATACTAATTCTCAAGGTATTGTTGCTAATGGAGAAATGAACAAGGGGAAAGAGAGTACTGCGTATATAAATATTGGTAGTAAAAATGCATATTGTGATAACTTGTTTATTGGAGAAACTGTTGAAGGTAAGGCTGCAAATTATGGTATAGCGGCAATAGCTAACGGAGAAGTGAATATTTACGCAAATAATATAGAGATTAATTCTAATTATTATGGTATATTTGCCAAAGGTGAAAAGACGGAAAATTTAGGCAATCATATTAATATTTTTGGTGGAATTTTGAAAGTAACTTCAATTCAAAAAGGTTGGGGTGCTGTTGTTGCTCATAAAAAAGAAAGCTCAGTTACTATGGGTGATAAAGATAGTAAAATGGATAGTGTAGATTTGACTGGTACTAATGGCATTTTGGCTTTAGGTGGTCATGTTGGAATCAATGCTATAAAATCTGATATAAAAACTAATGATAGAAATGCAGGAAATGCTATAAATGTTTCTAATGCTGGAACTGTTGACATAGATAGTGATGAACTAAATATATACGGAGATATCTATAATTCAAATGGTAATTTAGATATTCAAAGTGATACAGGTACTATAATAGGTGATATTTCTACTAATAATAGTGATGGGGTAAGCAATATTAGCTTTGGTAACAAGGATGATATAAAGATGACTAATACTCCGTCTCGGGATGCAACCACCACTTTTACTGGCAAGGTAAAAGATAATTATAGTGGTAAAACTAACCTGTCGATTTATGGCAATTCTTTATGGAATATGACTGATACAAGTGAATTTAATAGCCTGGATTTAACTGGTGGTGCCACTGCAAATTTGGCTTATTCTAAAAACTATAAAAAGCTTATCGTAAATGAACTTAGTGGTAACGAGGGCGTATTCAATCTCAAGATTAATGCTTCTACCAATAAGAATAACAGTGATAGGATCTATGTAAATGGAAAACATGAGGGAGTCCATTATATTACATTGGATAATATTGCTGCAGATGGAACTTTTGATGGTGCAGAGGGTACTGTTATAGTAAGCGTTAAGGATGAAAAGGGCGAGTTTAAGGCTAATGATAGTGAGGGAACGCTCTACTGGAACACTTATGAGCTTGGCAGATATGATGCTGATAAAGGAGATACCGTTACTGAAAATTATGAAACAGATTGGTATCTTAAAAAGGCAGAAAAAGTTAACAAACCTACCACCAGCGTAGATTCTGTTTTGTCTATGAACTCTTTGAACTACCACACCTGGCGTACAGAAAATGACAAGCTGCTGCAACGTATGGGCGAGTTGCGTCATAATGGCGAAGAAGAAAAAGGTGCTTGGTTCCGTGTTAAGGGCAGCAAGATTGGTTATGATGGTGGCTTTGAGAACAAGTATACTACCTACGAGTTAGGTTATGATGAAGTTACCAAACGCACTGAGGATGTAGTTCGTTATCAAGGTGCAGCACTGAGCTATGTAGATGGAAAGAGCAGCTACAACAGTGGTAGCGGTGACAACCATGGTAAGTCCATTGGCTTCTACACCACTGAGCAATACAGCAAAGGCCATTACCTTGATTTAGTGTTCAAGATTAGCAATATGGATAATGACTTTAAGGTGTTCGATACTAAAGGTAACGAGATTACTGGTGAGTATGATAACACTGGCGTATCCATTAGTGCAGAGTATGGTAGAAAGAATGACTTGGATCATGGTTGGTACATTGAGCCTCAAGCACAGCTGACCTTAGGCTATATGGGAGGAGCTAAGTATGAAACCAGTAATGGTATTTTTGTAGACCAAAGCGGTATTAAGAGCGCACTGGGACGCATTGGCTTTAACATTGGCAAGAAAATTGGCGAAAAAGGCATTGTCTATGCTAAAGCAAACCTGCTCCATGAGTTTGGTGGTGGCTATGACGTAGAAATGCGAGCAGCAGATGGCAGCTTGACCATGAGCAACACTTATAACGACACCTGGTTTGAATACGGCGTAGGCGTAGCCATGGCAACCAGCGACAACAGCCACATCTACTTTGACGTAGAGCGCAGCACCGGCAGCGACTTCTACAAGGATTGGCAATGGAACGCAGGCATGCGTTGGAATTTCTAAAGTTATAATTAAATAAAAACATAAATATCTATTTGTGACTAGGCCTCACGTTTTACACTATTTGTGAAACGTGAGGTTTTTTATTTGCCCTAAATTGCAATTAGAAGTTTCACAGTTTTTTAGATAGGTAATATATGATTTTTCTTTTATTAATATCTAAGAAATCTCATATATCTATGCGTAATACGCAAAGTGTATCAGTTTATACACAATTATATGCTTAAAATATATGATTTCCATAAAAATATCGCAAAAACAGAAATGTCTTGCGGGGGGTACTTTTGTAGTAACATAGTGGTAGGATGATATGGGTAATGTAGTGGGCTCTTATTTATTTGGAAAGAATACAATCTGTTCAGTGTAGATAATGTCTAAGATTTAAAGAGTTGTACATTATAGAAGCAGATATAATGTACGAGCTAGACGATTGGTGGTTATATTATTGTGTGCATTGGGATGGTTGTATTCACTACTATGGAGGCGATTATTTATGAACAAGGGTTTATAAGGTTATTTGGAGTAGTGATAAAGGCTGTTACATTGTGGTGTCTGAGCTGGCTCATCAGGGACGCAATAAAGCGAAAAGCTTAAAAGCAGTATGTGCTTTAACAGCTTTGCTCTTTGCTGGCAGTATGGGATTGGGACAGTTTGAGGCACAGGCTGCGGAGCTTAATCAAGGTTCAGGTAATACAGTAGTTGACTCTGAAAATAGTCTTATTTATGGTAACGAAAATAAGTTGGATGACAGTGATAACACTATTGTTGTTGGTAATGATAATGAGATAGTTGGTTCCTTTCTTGGGGATGAATACAATACTATTTTAGGTAATAAAATTATATTAGGTGAACACAAAGACGGTCACATATATAAAACGGTGCAAACAGTTGCTATAGGTTCTAACATTACCGCTCCTACTGGTGGTACGGGAATGATTTTAATTGGAGATGATGTTAATGTAGCGGCTGCAGGCAGTAATTCTGTGACTATAGGGCATCAGGTTTCCGGTAGCACTGAGGCAGTTGTTATTGGTGCTGTATCTTTAGGAGATGCATGTAGTATTGCAATAGGAAACGAGGTTACTAGTGGCGATAATGCTGTAGGTTTAGGCAATACTGCTCAAGCTCTCACAACACAATCAGTAGCTATTGGTTTTAATAGTGTAGTAAACGGTGCTGAATCTGTTGCTATTGGTGCTGATACGATAGTTGGTGATAATAGTGCATGCGGTGTTGCTATTGGTGAAAATGCTAATATTGGTGATAATTCAGATTATGCTATTGCAATAGGTGGATTTACTGACAATGAGGATGCTGCTAAAGTAGGTAGTAATTCTAGTGGTTCTATGGCTATGGGAGCATGGTCTAAGGTTGGCGATAACTCAGAATATTCTATTGCGTTAGGTGTTATGTCTAAGATAGATGACAATGTTACAGGTTCAGTCGCTTTAGGCGAATTTGCAGCAGAGCTGAATCGTATCCGCGTTGACCGTATCAGTAGTGAGGATAACGAAGCTGGTAAAGTAGAAAGAGTTCGCGTTGTTAAAGCTGAAGAACGTGACAATTATGGTTCTAAAATAATGGTATAGCCACGTATCTCCGATATTGGCTTTGTTGGAGAAAAACGGGACGTTTACTTTTATATAATCCTGTGAAAACCTTCTATGATGAGCTGTTTAGAGTAACCATTAAATTTATGGTGAGAACACAATAGCCACAGTAGACCATTTCTTGTAAGCCAGTTTACATGCTAAATTTTTACTTACAAAGCAGTACTGGTTTCACACTCTTTTTATTTATGCAGACTAGCTTTTGTGATATAATGAAAAGTACTAATATTGACAATAAGGGGTGAGGCCTATGCAATCACACTTTTTAATTATTACAGGAATGTCAGGCGCCGGAAAAACTCAGGTTATCCGTACTTTGGAGGATATGAAATTTTTCTGCATTGATAATCTTCCTGCTGCACTTGTTTCTAAATTTGCGGAGCTTTGTCGTCAGACCTCTGAGGAAAAGGTGGCCTTGGTAACGGACATTAGAGGTGGCAGTTTTTTTAAAAATCTAAGCTGCGTTTTAGATGAAATGGAAGCCTCTGGTCAAAAATACGAGCTGCTCTTTTTAGATGCCAGTGATGAAACCTTGGTGCGTCGCTATAAGGAAACTCGCAGACGTCATCCTTTGGGGGAGCGCAACACTTTGCTGCAGAATATTCAGCGTGAGCGCGAAATTATGGCACCTTTAAAACGTAGAGCTACCAATACTATTGATACTAGCAATTTAACTACGGCGCAGCTTAAGGCTGTTGTTTCTGAAATGTATGGCGACGGTTCTCAAAAGGAACGCATGGGAGTGATTGTGCGCTCCTTTGGCTTTAAATATGGTTTGCCCTTAGATAGTGATATGGTTTTGGACGTGCGTTTTCTTCCCAATCCATTTTATGATGAAAGTCTGCGCAGTCTGACTGGCAATGACCGGCCTATTGCTGACTTTATGTGTCGTTTCCCACAAACCTTTGAGTATTTAAAATTGGAAAAGCAGCTGCTGGACTTTTTGCTGCCTCAGTATATTAATGAGGGCAAAAGTCAGCTTGTTATAAGCGTTGGCTGCACAGGCGGACAGCATCGCAGTGTTTATATTGCCAATAAATTGTATGAGTATTTGTTGGAACAGGGCTATAATGTGGATATTACACATCGCGATATGCCGAAGAATAGATAAGGGAGGCGCATATGGGCTGGATTAGTTGGCTGTGTCCAGGGATTAATTTAAAACGCTGGTTAGTTTTATTTTCCTTTGGCGTTTTATTGTGTGCCTTGGGTTTGGCATTTTTCTTTAATTATCAAATTATGGGCAAGGCAGAAGAGCTTTTGTTCCAAATGACATATATGACAACGGGCAGCTATTCTAATGGGCTTATTATGGCGTTAGGTGTAGTTCTGTTGTTGCTTGGCTTTGGCATCATGGTTTATGGTACTAGACGTTTGATTTTTTCCGTAGTTGAGGCCTTGATTCCAGATAAATCAGGCTCTTTGATGGAAACTATTTTTGTGCAGCGCAAGCTTACTCACGGCCCTGCTATTACCGTTATTGGCGGCGGCACAGGTCTTTCTACTTTGCTGCGCGGTATGAAATATATTACCAATAACTGTACTGCTGTCGTTACCTCTGCTGATGACGGTGGTTCATCAGGACGTCTGCGTAAGGAGCTTGGCATTATC
>ENA-ORLU01001255-ORLU01001255.1-human-gut-metagenome-genome-assembly--contig:-NODE-1255-length-19731-cov-8.582070_pt1 | contig 19731 bp, 17 predicted proteins | sample MGYA00243009_ERZ508833 | MGnify/ENA primary metagenome ERZ508833 (study PRJEB26277, sample SAMN04329763) | human gut metagenome | biome: human-associated habitat | host: Homo sapiens | place: USA...
TGGCCCGTTCGTCTATCGGTTAGGACGCAAGATTTTCATTCTTGAAAGGGGGGTTCGATTCCCCCACGGGCTACCAAGGTCTGAGCAGTTTCTGTTCAGACCTTTTTCTTTTTATCCCTTTCTTTCTTTCAGCTTTTTATATCTATCTTTGTCCTTGTATTATAAGTTTATGTAATAAAAGATAGTATGAATACCGAATTACTCGCACAACTTTATCAATCATATACTGGAGAAGCTCCAACAAGTATCGAACCTTTGCCGGGAGCAGGCTCCAATCGCAAATACTTTCGCTTGAAAGGCAAGGAAAGCCTCATCGGTGTATATGGAACCTCCACCGAAGAAAATCGTGCATTTATCTACATGGCCAGACATTTCTCACAAAAAGGTTTGCCCGTACCCCGTATACTTGCCGAAGCAACCGACCAGTCGGCCTACCTGCAAGATGACTTGGGAGATATCTCACTGTTCCAACTTATCAAACAAGGAAGAGAAAGCGGTAACTTCAGTGATGAGGAAACGAATATACTGAAACAAACTATCCGCCTGCTTCCGCAGATACAGTTTGAGGGAAATAAGGAGATGAATTTCAGTTATTGCTACCCGCTGGCAACATTCAACCACCGCAGCGTTTTGTGGGACCTGAACTATTTCAAGTATTGTTTTCTTAAAGCTACCGGACTGGAGTTTCAGGAAAATCTGCTGGAAGATGATTTCGAACGTATGGCAGATACCCTTCTTCAGATAGAACCACAGGTATTCATGTACCGTGATTTTCAGAGCCGCAATATCATGATACGGGAAGAAAAACCGTACTTTATCGATTTTCAGGGAGGACGCAAGGGACCTTTCTATTACGATGTGGCTTCTTTCCTCTGGCAGGCAAAGGCAAACTATCCCGATTCGCTCCGTCAGGAGCTTCTGGATGAGTACCTCGATGCTCTTCGCCCCTATCACGCGATTGATAAGGAGCAGTTCCTCACCACCCTCCGTCACTTTGTACTGTTCCGTACTCTGCAAGTTCTAGGCGCATACGGTTTCCGTGGATATTTTGAGAAAAAGGCACATTTCATACAAAGTGTACCGTATGCCATCGAAAATCTCCGTCAACTGCTGGAAACAGATTTTCCTGAATATCCCTACTTATGCCTCATGCTACGCAAACTGACAGAACTTCCCCAGTTTGCCAGCATACGAAACAGAAGGAAACTCACCGTACGCGTAATGAGTTTTTCGTATAAGAAAGGTATTCCCGAAGACCCGTCAGGAAACGGAGGCGGATATGTATTCGACTGCCGTGCCGTGCACAATCCGGGAAAGTACGAACAATACAAGCAACTGACCGGACGCGACAAACCGGTTATCGACTTTCTGGAACAGGACGGTGAAATACTCCAATTTCTGGAACACGTAGACGCACTGGCTGATGCTCATGTACAGCGCTTTCTGGAAAGAGGGTTTACCAACCTCTCTATCTGCTTCGGCTGTACCGGAGGACAGCACCGTTCCGTATATTCGGCAGAACACGTAGCGCACCACTTGAACGAAAAATTCGGTGTACGCATCCGCCTGATACACCGCGAACAACATATTGAACAAATTTTAGAACCCCGATAACAATATGAAAGCCATGATATTTGCAGCGGGACTGGGAACTCGCCTGAAACCGCTGACCGACCATATGCCCAAAGCACTCGTACCCGTAAACGGACGTCCGATGCTGGAACACGTCATCCTGAAACTAAAACAATCCGGATTCAACGAACTGGTTATCAACATACATCATTTCGGAGAACAGATCATCGACTTTCTTGAAGCCAACCAGAATTTCGGACTGACAATTCATATCAGCGACGAACGTGAACAGTTGCTCGATACGGGAGGAGGTATCAAAAAAGCCGCACCATTTTTTCAGGGAAACGAACCATTCCTGATACATAACGTCGATATCCTCTCCGATACCGACCTGAAAGCCTTATACGAATCCCACCTGCACAGTGGCAATGATGCTACCCTGTTGGCAAGCAAACGAACCACAGCCCGCTATCTGCTGTTCGACAAACAGGCATATCTGAGAGGATGGGTTAATAAAGATACCGGACAGACCAAACCCGAAGGCTTCGAATATGACGCAACAAAATATCAGGAATATGCCTTCAGTGGCATTCACGTCATCTCCCCTTCCCTTTTCCGATACATGGACGAACGGTGGAAAGGCAAATTCCCCATCATGGATTTCTATTTGCAAACATGTGGGGAAGCCCGAATTGGTGGATGTCTGACCGAAGAGCTTCATCTGATTGATATAGGAAAACCGGAAACCCTTGAGAAAGCTGCCAGCTTTCTGGCAGAACTGAATCAAGAATAAAAATATCAGTCACTTACAAGCCAACAGGCAACTTGCCCGTACCTTAATGCAGAAGGCAATCCAACCGACTGCATAATATCTAAAAAACACGGGCAATTTGCCTTATTTTTTTGTACAAAAGCTAACAGACTTTGTACGATTTTTCAGAAAAATTCATGATGTTTTTCCTAACTTTTGCTGAAGTTTTTCGACATACTTCCTGAAGTGTTCCAAAACACGTGTTTCAAACCAAACTGAACGGTTGAAAACAGCAGTATATTAAAACTTGAAACTCATAAATAATAAACTTACAATCCGAAATCAAGCAATCAACATCAGCCAAAAGAGTTCTATCATGCCCATCACAAAGTCCGCATATCACTTTGATATTCAAACTTTTAAACACAACCATTTCTGAATATTTTATTTTAGCTTTAAAAAGCCCTATTAAATACCGAAACAATTTTACTCCTCAGCAGAAATCCGGTAATACGAAGGAGCAAGTCCCGTCTGCTTCTTAAAAAATGCCCCGAAAAAAGAAGCATTCGGAAAATTCAAGTCATCCGATATCTCTTGTACACTCTTGTTGGTATTCTTCAGTCAGAAAATGCTCTTCCGGATAATAGCTCTGAAAACCAGTTCCTGCACCGTATATCCGCAAACCGATTTCGATAATGCTGAAAGATATTTGGGAGAAAGACACAACTTATCGGCATAAAAAGCTACTCCCCTCTCTTGCATATAATACTTTTCAATCAACCGAATGAGCTTGATAAAAGTATCAATCTTATGTCCTGCTACATTTTTTTCTTCGATAATCCGCCGGCTGTAAATAGAACACAAACGGTAAGTCAATGCCAGTAACAACAACTTACACTCACGATTATCAAACGGATTCTGCGCACTCTTCCTATGTCTTCCCAGCAATGCAATATAACGTGCCAAATCGCTTTCTTCTCCGGAAGTCCATACATAGCATGGTTCGGGAGTCAGTGTCGTATACAAATACATTGCCACAATCGAACTGCCTAAAATCTCACGTATCGGATCTATATGATAAAACAGTATGCTCACACGTAAATCATCAGACAGTTCTCCTATTGAAAAATTATTCCCTTCGGAAAGAAAAACCGTTTCCCCTGCCCGGGCTGTAAACTTCTTTTTATCTACATCGAAACAGAAATATCCTTTTTCACACACAATCAGTCCCACTTAATTCATCAGGAAGGGCTTACACAATATCTTCGGAAAAGCTTTAACTTCCCCTTCCAGGCAGCAAATATCTTTTCCCGCCATCAAATCGCGCTCAAAACGTGTTAAACGCATTTCTTGTTCCTTAGCATCCATCCCCATAAAACTAAAATTAAAGTCTGCCACTAAGGTAAGATTTTTCTATATTCCCATCATGAAACAAGAAAATAAAAATACATCACGGGGAGCTTTCATAGGTACTTTTCCACCGAAAAGTCAGATTAAGAAATGAAATACGCTCCACCGTGATGTATAAAGCAAATAAATGAACGAGTGTAAAGTATTTTATGTCTGTAAATCCAGCTTTCTTTTTCTCCACGGAATTACCAGCATAAGAACGGACATGCCATACAGCCGTAGAATGTCCATCCCGACATTTCTTTTACAGCAGCCAGAGTAGCCTGTACCTGCACACGCCCTTTTGTTGAAAGAGCTGCCATATTATGTGCTTCCTTTTCACTTTTTCCCTGATACATCATCCCTTGAACCGTCTGATTATATGAGGCTGCTACCTCTGTATACAACTGATCCATATCGTGAACAAAGCGAGTTACATAGTGTTGCTGACGATGCTGCATCACATTGGTATAGATAGCAGTTCCAGCCCCCGGTCCCAGTACCATACGCACTGTCAACATGATACAAATCCAGGTAGACAGATATTTATAAGGCATCCGCTGATTGGCATGTACAGCTGTCAGCGAATAAAGTAGCATCATTCCGGCAGAACGGATAATAACCGGATATTTCATGCGCTCGTACAAGCCGTCGGTCTGTACCTCAAAATACATAAACAGGCTGGAAAGTCCTATCAGAACAAAGCCCATCGAGAAAAGGTATTTCAGATGTACTCCTTTTGACCCCATGGCAATAGCAATAATGCAACCGATAAAATAACCGGCTATACTCCAGTTATTAAGCGACGCATTCTGCCAGTTGTCTATCTTCATACCAACTCCTGCAAACACACTGACAAACATGGCACTGGAGTTGAAAATCATCAGCAACAGAAAGAGCAGGATACCCATACGGATAGAGCGCAACTTAAACACATCCATCAGAAAATAAGGCGAATTATGGTTACGTTCCATATAGACAAACAGTATGGCAAACACAACAGCCGTCGCGGTAGCCCAGCAAATAGATGGAGAATCGTACCAGTCGAGCACCTTTCCATACACCAGCACATAAATAGCAGCCGAACACATCACGCAAAATATTACCACACTGCCAAACTTACGCAAGTTGATAGGAAAACGTTTGCCCACATATTTATGATAAGGCATGGTGATAAACACAACCAGAATAGATAATAGCAACGCCCCCATCATGAAATAATATACATACTGCCATTCGTACTCATAAGCCAGTCATGCAGTGAGCGAAGTTCCTATCTGCCCCAGAATCATGAAAAACAGATAAATGGTAGGCATACTGGTACTATTTTCACGGTCCAGCTTATCCCATCCTTCACCATCCACAGGTTCATTGCCCGGAGTTATATTTCGGGTAGCCTCCATCTTGAACGCATATTTGATAAGCGTGAACAGATTGACCATCATCAGCACCATGCGCAGAAATCCCATCACCACACTACAGACAGCCAGCAGGTAAATACTATCGGTCTTGGCACATACGTAACTCAATATATAAAGCAGCGAAAAGCCTACGATGCACATCATTTTCTCACGGCGGATACAGACCAGTTCATAAAAGAACGGAGAGAAAGCCGCCATTCCTACAGAAGTAAGAAAACCAACAAACTGAATATGTTCAGACTGAATACCCAGCCCGCTCAGCATCTCGCCACTGTTTACCGTATACACTCCGCTTGCCGTAAGAATCGGAATAAATAACAGCAACAGAATAAGAATACCCAAAGGTTTGGGAACCCAATTATAAAACGGATAATTTTTCGGACACGAAGGCATAATTCTAATTTATTAGAAACTGAAAAACATGTTTGTCTTATTTTTACTGTCTGGCTTTTACCACTACCATCATTCCGGCAGCCAGACGTTCATTGTCTTCCGATGAAAGGTTCGTAAAATCAATACGTACCGGAATACGCTGCTGAATCTTGACAAAGTTTCCGGCAGAGTTATCAGTCGGAACAAGTGAATATTTCGAGCCGGTTGCTCCAGAAATAGCTGTAATCTTTCCGGTAAACTCCTTATCGCTGATTGCATCTACTGTAATACGGACTTCCTGTCCCACGTGAAGATTCTCTACCTGAGTTTCCTTATAATTAGCTATCACCCACTTCTGCGTATCAGGAAGAATATACGTAATGCTTTGTCCGGCACCAATATATTGTCCCTCTTCCAATGCACGACGTCCCAGCTTCCCGTCACAAGGAGCCAACACAACAGTATACGAAAGGTTAAGTCGTGCCATTTCGAGTGCGGCCGTAGCACGTTGTATGGCAGCTTCCGTACTTTCTCTGCGATTGGAAACTTCCTTAATGCCCGACATGGCAGCTTTTTGCTGACGCTTTGTAGCCTCCAGTTTCTTTCGTGTAGCCTCATATTCCGTTTCAATCTGTTCCAGCTGTATCGGTGTTGCCGCATTCCGCTTCAGCAAGTTTTCATAACGCTGACGGTCTTTTTCGAGTTTAGCCAGACGAATTTCAATTTCGGCAATAGAAGCCCCATAAACAGAAGCCGAATTCTGTGTAGTCTGTAAGGTAGCATCTATTACCGTAGCTCCAGCCATTGCATCTTTCAAGGCAGCTTCAGCCTCCATCACTCGGATACGGTATTCACGGTCATCGAGCACCAGCAAGGTATCTCCCTTCTTGACCGACTGATGTTCGGTGAAATAAATTTTCTTAATATATCCCGACGCACGCAAGTTCACCGGAGAAATGTATTGTTCTATCTGTGCGTCGTTACTGGTTTCCGTCTGTTTATAATCGAGAAAAAGAAAGGCAACCTCTATTACTCCCCATATATCGTGAAGGGCTGTTCATATTTTCCTTTTCTGCATTCTAATCACTTATCATTTGCTAGCCGAAACGCCCATCCATTCTATTTTCAGGTGATGCAGCATGGTAGTACTCTCTCCACAACTTCCCGTATGCTGAATCCCCATACCTCCCCAAGCATTAGGAACGATATCAGCCTCCAAACTTACAGACGGTTTCAGATTCTCGTCCGTTACAGGAGATGAAAGCGGAGTGGAAGTTTCGGCATGGGCCGTCAACTTACTTCCTTTAACCTCAAGTACAATGGTGCAGTCGGTACGGTAACAGGTGGAAGATACCGGAAGAGAAATCGCAGTAGTCCTGCCATTTTCGTATTTCATCAGCATGAAATCGACCGCATTGCTGTATTTTGTCGTACGGATAATACGCAAAGCATATCCAGTCAGAGTACGGGTATCGAACTTGATACAGATATCCATATATTGCCCCGTAGCACTTCCAAATCCTTGTCCTGCGGTTTTGCTCGGATCTACATTTAAGGTTATTTTCATGTCTCCATATCTACCTTCCAATGGAGTATATAACAGCCGTGCTCCACGCTGCGCCTGCAGCAAACCCGTTCCGCGTGATCCGTTCATTCCCTCTCCATACACCCAATAGTCCTTATCGGAGAAAAGTTCCCAATCGTAACCTTCCGTATCAAGAGGCTTGTATCCTCCTATTGTCCATCCGCCGGAATACAATACAGGCTGATTGGAACAAGGAAAATTTCGAAAATCAGTTTCGAATACATCTACCGGATTTACCTGTTTCCTATCAACAGGTGATGAAGAAATCACCGTATATTCTTTACCGGGATGACAACGCAAATGTTTGGGTGCTACCGTTGCCATAAGATAATATCCAACGTCTTCTTTTGTTAATCTATAGGTTGTTTCGGGCTTAGCCAACCGTGACACTGCTACCGGATATTTCGTTTTACCCTCCTTGTCAACAGCCCGATACCAGGTAATCAGCGACTCATCTTTCCGTCCCTGCAAATCCAGTTCGTAACTTACCATTGCTTTTCCATCTGCTATTTCCAGCTTCGGCACTTCCACAAAAGCAGGAGCTTCCACAAAATCGGGAGCAACTGTCAGTTCTACTGCACATTCCAATCCATCTTCCGTATAGGCTACAACAGTGAAATGTTTGGTTTCGTCCTCATGATTCATTGCCTTGACCACACACGTCCCGTCTTCTCCGGCAGACAGGCTGACATACTTTTCATATCCCGGCTGAATCTTCCAGCGAACAGAGCTTCCCTGCTGCACATAATTGCAGTGTCTTTTTACGTTGGCAGCCAACTTCACCGGATTGCCTCCGGTCTGTACAGAGGCAACCAGCGGAGTAACCGACAAACAAACCGGCAGATTCGCATAATCCCTGCCATCATGTTCTCCGATAGCCCGTACACAATCCTTCACTTGAAGCGGATCCCAGTCATCATCTCCCCGAAGTAAATTATAAGTATTGTAAATTACCTTACCATTTTCATCTGTCAGGCGGTATGCGTGAAGTACATTTTCCTGCTCCATACATACTGTATTATAAGGCTTGTCCGCACCTATTACGTAAGGCTGTCCATTCATCGTTACACCATACTGGTAACACCGTAACCAGTCGGACGGCTCGTGTGTCCAGCCTGCATATACAGGCTTTCGGACATGAAACCGGCAATCGACAACAGTCAAAGGTCCCACTCCTTTACAAAAATACTGACGGTCTTCGTCATGACATACATAAAAATCACTGTTCAAGAAAACAGCCCCTCCCATATCCGTCCGCCAGAATGGTTTCTGACCATAAAACTTCAACGTACAGTTCAGGTAGACTCCTGTACCAGTCAACGCATCGTCGGTACTTTCCATATAACATTTATAGAACAAAATACGTTTTGCCCCATTCAAAGGATTCATATTCAAGCGGCTGATGAAACGGACATTTTCTGCCACAATTTTATCTCCATGACAATAGGCTACATGCGCCTGGGTAATGGCAGACATTCTTTTTTTACGTCCTAATTCTTTCTTTAAAGGAAATTCCAGATCGACATTACAATAGTTTCCCATCGTAAGATTCTTCACCGACAGACCATCTCCCCAGAAATCAAACATCGTGAAGTTTCCTACAGCTCCCTGTGTCTGACCGCGACTGGAAGCAAGCACTACATTTTCAGGATTTTTGGTTAACCCGACAAGATGCAGATAAGGACATTTTACTACCAGTCCGAAAGGTTCTTTACCGTCTTTTCCTACCCTTACCTGAGGATCATCAGGATTATCAATCCAATATACATAAGGAGCTATATATACTTTCATAGGCCCTGCTTCTGTTCCGGCAACAAAAGCCTTGGCTGCTTCATTAAAGCTATTGAAAACAAAAGGATATCTGGCCGTCACTTCATCGGACAGCTGCCCATCGATAAAAAAGGTTTTCTCTCCCAGCTCTATTTCCTTTCCTTCATAGAGAATCTTATTTCCTAAAAACTCTATAGGATTTGTAACATCCAACGAACGATATCCGCATACAGACTGAGCTGGCAAAAACTCACAAAAGATTATCCAGCAAAGCAAAAAAGAACAAAATTGTGTTTTCATTATCATGTCGTGTTTTTCAATATGGTGATAAAAATACAAAGAATACGGAAAAAAGCATGACATATCACTAAAAATTTGATATGCCATGCCTTATAACAGAATATAAATCAGTTTGTCTACAAAGACTATTCCCAGAGATTCAATTTATTTTTCTGTGCTTCCTCGAGTGAAACCGTCTTTACCTGTTTGGTCTTATTCTTTTCACGAAGCTCACGGTATTCACTTTCCAGTTCTTCTGCAAATGTACTTCGAAGATCAAGATTCATCAGGCGTGCTGCCACCGGAGCATTCAGTGAAGCATCTTTCATATATACCACCGGAGCATGATAAACCGGAGCAATCTTCAATGCTGTATGAAGTTTGGAAGTTGTAGCACCGCCAATCATTACAGGAATATCAAGTCCGGCACGTTCCAGTTCTGAAACGACATGCACCATTTCTTCCAGCGACGGTGTAATAAGTCCGCTCAAGCCAATAATATCTACCTTCTCACGAATAGCCGTTTCAACAATCTTTTCAGCAGGAACCATTACGCCCAAGTCGATAATTTCGTAATTATTGCATGCCATAACCACAGAAACAATATTCTTACCGATATCGTGTACATCTCCCTTTACTGTAGCCAACAGCACTTTTCCTGCACTGCGTGCCCCTTCCTTTTTTTCCGCCTCAATATAGGGCTGAAGGATAGCTACCGCTTTTTTCATAGTACGTGCTGTCTTTACAACCTGAGGCAAGAACATCTTACCGGAACCGAATAAATCACCGACATGATTCATTCCCGACATAAGCGGACCCTCGATAATGCTGACAGCATCCGGATATTTGGCAAGTGCTTCATGCAAGTCTTCATCCAGATAATCGCCAAGACCCTTTACCAGTGCATACTGTAAACGTTCTTCTACAGTCGTCCCTTCACGCCAGGCAAGATGTGAACTGGCTGTTTGCTGCTCACCCGAGTTCTCCTTTTCCGCTTTCAGTTTTTCAGCTGTTTCAATCAAGCGTTCAGCTGCATCCGGACGACGGTTCAGCACCACATCCTCAATCCGTTCCAGGATATCCGAAGGTATATCTGTATAAAGTACAGAAGTTCCCGGATTGACAATACCCATATCCATACCCTGCTGAATAGCATGATAAAGGAATACTGCATGCATTGCCTCACGTATATAATTGTTGCCACGGAAAGAGAAAGAAAGATTACTTACTCCTCCGCTGACGTGTGCGCCCGGAAGGTGACGGCGAATCCAACCTGTAGCTTTAATAAAATCGACAGCATAATTATTATGTTCCTCGATACCAGTAGCCACTGCCAGCACGTTCGGATCGAAGATTATATCCTGAGGACGGAAACCGACCTTCTCTGTAAGAATACGATAAGCCCGTTCGCAAACTTCTATCTTCCGTTCAAATGTATCGGCCTGTCCTTTCTCGTCGAAAGCCATTACGATGACTGCCGCTCCGTACTGCTTGACGGTACGGGCATGCTCAACAAAAGCTTCTTCGCCTTCTTTCAGTGAAATAGAGTTGACGATACATTTTCCCTGCACACATTTCAGTCCTGCCAGAATAACTTCCCACTTGGAAGAGTCTATCATAACAGGCACACGGGCAATATCCGGTTCTGATGCAACCAGATTGAGGAAGGTTGTCATCTCCTCAGCAGCATCAAGCAATCCGTCGTCCATGTTAACATCGATAACCAACGCGCCGTCTTCTACCTGCTTGCGGGCTATCGACAAAGCTTCATCGTATTTCTTTTCGTTTATCAAACGAAGAAACTTACGTGAACCGGCCACATTACAGCGCTCACCCACGTTGACAAAATTAATTTCAGGAGTCACTTCCAACAGTTCCAGCCCGGAAAGCCAGAGATAATCCGGTTTCGGAGCAGGCGCATGAGGTTTGGCATCTTTAATAAGTTCCTGATACTTGGCAATATATGCTTCGGTAGTACCACAGCATCCACCGATTATATTCACCAGTCCTTCATCGATATACTCCTTGACTTCGGCAGCCATTTCTTCGGGTGTCTGGTCGTATTGCCCCAGACTATTAGGAAGTCCGGCATTAGGGTAAGCACTTATATAATAAGGAGCACGACGGGCCAACTGCTCCAGGAAAGGTTTCAACTGTCTGGCACCAAAAGAGCAGTTCAGTCCGATGGAAAAGATATCAGCATGCTGTACCGAAGCCAAAAACGCATCAAGCGTCTGTCCCGACAACGTGCGTCCAGCAACATCCGAGACCGTAACAGAAAGCATTAAAGGAACTTTTCTTCCCAAATTCTGCATAGCTGTTTCTGCGGCCAGAACAGCAGCTTTCGCATTCAGCGTATCGAAAATTGTTTCTATCAGAATAGCATCTACTCCCCCTTCAAGCAAAGCCTCCATTTGTTCACGGTAAGCTTCAGAAAGTTCATCGAATGTCAATGCACGAAAAGCGGGATTATTTACATCCGGACTCATCGAGCAAGTTTTGTTGGTCGGTCCTACCGAACCGGCAACAAAGCGTGGTTTTTCGGGAGTTCTCGCTGTATATTCATCAGCAATTTTACGGGCCAGACGAGCTGCCGCAAGATTTATCTCACGGCAATAAGCCTGCATATGATAATCTGCCATCGAAACAGCAGTTGCATTAAATGTATTTGTTTCGATGATATCAGCTCCTGCCTCTAAATACTTACGGTGTATTTCCTCTATAACATCCGGCCGAGTCAGGCACAACATATCATTGTTCCCTTTCAGCAATCCTGGAAGATCCTTGAAACGCTCTCCCCGAAAATCAGCTTCCGAAAGGTTGTATTGCTGTATCATCGTTCCCATGGCTCCGTCGAGCACGAGAATACGTTCGTTTATTAGTTGTTGCATTTTGAAAAAGCTCTATTTAAATTTAAAACACAGGGAATCGTTTTCCTCATATGCCAAAAACACGATGCAGACAACTTATATAAACTGTAATTGTCTGCACCATCTTTCCCGATCATCGCTTGAACATGCGATCCATCATACGCTTATCTTCTTTTTCTTTCAACGTCTGGCGTTTATCGTATTGTTTCTTACCTTTTGCCAAAGCAATCACAACCTTCGCCAACCCTTTTTCATTAATATACAGACGAGTCGGAACAATGGTAAATCCAGGCTCGGCAGAAGTACGTTCAAGTTTACGAAGTTCTTTTTTCGTCAGCAACAACTTACGGTCCCGACGAGCTGAATGATTGTTGTACGAACCGTAAAAATATTCAGCTATATGCATATTCTTTACCCACAACTCTCCACGGGAAAAGAAACAAAACGTATCAACCAAACTTGCTTTTCCCTGACGAATAGACTTTATCTCAGTTCCGGTCAACACAATTCCGGCTGTGTACGTATCGACAAACTCATAGTCGAACGAAGCACGTTTATTCTTAATATTTATATTACCGGCGTTTGTTTTCATTAATTCAATATTACTGATAACTTATTAAATATAAATTCGATAATAGCAGGACACACCAAAATGATGATAGTAGCCACAAGAGTAAAGGCAGTCTGTTTGTTCTCCTCAACCTTAAGCCATCTGCGTACCCCCTCGAATACAATTACAATGGTATATATTTGCAATATCCAGTGCAGTACAACTATAGAAAACAGTCCACTGACGATATTCAATACAAAAGTAACTACCATAGAATAGCCCACAAACACAAGTATCCGGTCGTAAGAATCTTTCCCTCCCAGCCAGTTATGATTCAACTTATCCAATAAATAAGCTGAAAGAAAAAAACCACCGAACAAAGCTACAGCTACAGCACAACAACGAGTCAAGGCTACCTGGAACATAACGGATGAAAAATCTTTTCCGATAAATGTTCCGATAAACTCTGACAAGCCACACAACCCAATAAGAGGATAAACAAAAGCAGGCATTACTGACCTTCCTACCCCCCGCTCTGCAATTTCACTCCACGCTTTGCCTGGAGTAGACAACAAAGCTATTATCTGCTGAAATAATGATTTATAATCCAATGTTATTCTACTTTTTTGTAATAAATCCGAACTTCGGAACTGCAAATGTACAAAAAAGAAATAAAATAAGGCACGAATTATACAGAAACGCTGACATACATTAACATACACAGCCTTATCTGCATAATCCGCACCTTTAATAAATAATAGTACTACTATTTAGAAGTTCAAAGCAATAATCATATCATCAGCCCTCATCAAAACTCAATAGGTCGTATATCTGCTTCTACAAGATTATTCTTTTCATCAAAAGCTTCTTGATAAGTATCAATAGCTTGAACTCCAGACCACGTACCTTTTACTCTAAAAGTAACATTATCTGCTCCTTTTAATGTTGCTATATACCTCACATTCATCCTATATTCTTTTACTAATGTTTTAATTGAATAATAAGTATATGGAGGAACTGTTACTTCATAGGAACATGTAATCGTTTGTTTTTCACCTTTATCCTCCCCCTGCACATAAGAAGCATGTTTAGTTGTTGAAGTAGAGATTGATATTTCAGAGTTCGAATTTACAGTTACCTTAGGTAATCCCACTTGAATCCCCGACGAAGAAGAGGTAGATATGGAATATTCTGTAGAAATTCCTTCCGTTTTAGAAAAAGTAGAAGATTCTGAGATTTCATGAGACATAGTTTGAGTTCTTTTCACTGATACAGAAGATTTTCTATTATCTACTGTATAATTATCAATTATAACGCTAGAAGAGTCTAAACTTCCACCATCGTAAAAAGAATATTCTATATCCTCAATAGTATATTCTCCAACCGGAGATATTTCCCATTTAGCCCAATCTGCAACATTCGAATTTCCAAAAATTAAATTATTACTCTCCTTTGACTCTCGCTGCAAATACGTTATTGGAAAACCAGGCTGAACTGAAGACCCACTACAAATGTAATAAAAAACAGAGTTAGAAATAGATATCATAGAAATACCAGTTGTCCCCGGTAAAGGAAAAATATCACTTAAATAAGGTCTACAAATACTTTCACCGCCAATTCTTACTACGTGAATTGATTTATCAGGTTGAGTTATAGGACTTATATCCAACCCTAAACCGAATTTATTGATTATCCATCTTTGTCGAGCAGACCCATCATCAGAAGCCTCCAACAATACAGAAGTCCCAACCTCAGACATATAAGTATTTCCTTTACCAACATTTCTAATATAAACAGGAACATTGTTATTAGAGATTTCATTCAAAGGATCAAAATCATTTTCATTTCTTGTCAACAACTCTCCTTGACTTACAATAAAATCAGAATTAGTAAAATCCTCTTTATTACAAGAAGTAGCCCAACATAATACTACAGCAAAAGCTATAAACAAAAAATTCTTTTTCATAGTTTTAAGCTTTAAAAGGTTAAACATTTATTTACATCACAAATATCTATAAAGCGTATTAATTAAAAGATATTTTGAAAATTCCATAAAAGAAGGCACGAATTATACTCAGGATAAATTTATAATAAATCCTTCATATATCGTGCCACCTAAATGCATTTTAAATGCACTTACTCTACCTTTCTCTCTCTTAAATTATTTTTATTTTTTCTGATACAACTGATAAGATCTTACTTCTCTAGTTTTCTCATTAGGAGCTATTGTTGCACCATTATAGTTATTTGATTTTTCAAACTCCAGTCTAATCCATTTTGGATTTCCAGAACCTGGTATATTAAGTTGCAAATAACGATAATCAGCATATTTACTAGTATATTCTTCAGAATACTTCTTTGCTGCATCTTCTTCTGATAAATCTACCCCCTGTATTGTATAACGAAGATAAAGTTTTAAAGAATCCCCATTCTCAGAAAATTCCTTTCCCGGAATTGTATAAATTATAAAATTATGTTTTCGTAATTCTTCATTCATCTCATCTTCATCATTTCTATCTACATCTTTATGGAGAGTATAAGATAAAGGTAAAAGCAAATACTCATTATTTGCTCCCCAAACTAAACCAGCATTATAACCATCATCTACAACATCTAAAGTAGCAGTAGTCTGCTCTTGGGGAATTTCTGTATAATTTGCAGTGACAGTTCTCAGGTAAGATAAATCCCCTAATAAAGTTATATCATAAGAGTTTTCTTGCTGATTATACAAACTATAATCATATTGCATAGGAACATAAGCAAATTTACCTTCAGCTGACAAAATCTCCTTATTAGGTATATATTTAACACCTGATATATCTGTAAAATAAGTTCCTCCCATAAAACTAGACTCTACTTTCAAAATAGGAGCTCCTTGAATAGTTGTATTAGTTTCACCATTCAAGCAAGAGCTAAATCCAATCATCGATGCAAAAGCTGATGCCAACATAAAAAACTTCATTGTCTTCATATTCTTCCTTTATTTATCTTTTATTATTTATTTTTTTTCACTTAAAATGAAAATGAGTAAAAAAGACTGCTTTCTTTATCTTTATTTTTAACTTTTATTCACTATAAACCAGAAACAAGCAATAAATTCCAAAGATTACTCTATCCCTGCAAATTGTTCCAAATGCTCATCTACATACTCAGCAATCTGTGCTGTAACTCTCTCCTCCATATCCATATAGGCCTCTTCCAAATCATCAAACGCTTCGTATTGCTCATACATTGCCATAAACTCATCATCAGAACATTCTTTTTCCAAATCTTCACGATGAGCATCATAAATCTTTTTAGCATCATAAATAAGCTTTGAAAAATCTTTCGCTCCAAACATACGCATCGCCTTGGCAAAAGGATTATCAAAGATATATGGTCCGTAACCATTTTGAATCAACTGTATAAAACCTCCTTCAAGCACTTCTTCACGAAAGAAATGATAACCTAGTAATGTATGCTGATACCCATTCAGTAAAGGCATCGTTTCAGCATTAATTACTCCTCCTGTAACCTCAAGATACTTATGGATAAACACATTCAGAAATTCATCCATTCCAGCTTCGGCTCCACGACGTAGGTCTTCGTCTTTTACTTTAATTTCGACTTCATTCATATACCTAATTATTATTACTTACAGATAGGTATTACCATCCTGCTGATATTACCACCGGCAAAGATACAGGTTTCTTTCGGAAGATAAAAAACATTTTGACAAGCAGAGATTACAAAACAAGAGTTTCAGCAAAAAATATCATTAAAAACCAACAAAAAGTTAGGTTTCAGTGATTGCATAACTAAATAAAACGACTAACTTTGCGTACGAATTAAAGAAGAAATTCCGTAATAAGAAGTTTACGAAATACTTATTTTTTATTACTCATAAAACGTAAAGAATATGACTTATTCACACGAAGTTGAACACATGTGTGTTGTAAAAAAAGGACCTAATCATGGTCCAGCTCCAATTCCTGAAGAAGGAAAATGGGTTAAATCAAAAGAAATCAAAGACATTTCAGGTTTGACTCACGGTATCGGTTGGTGTGCTCCTCAGCAGGGTGCTTGTAAACTGACTTTGAACGTTAAAGAAGGTGTTATCCAGGAAGCATTGGTTGAAACAATCGGTTGCTCAGGTATGACTCACTCAGCTGCTATGGCATCTGAAATCCTTCCGGGAAAAACAGTTTTGGAAGCATTGAATACCGACTTGGTTTGCGACGCTATCAACACAGCTATGCGTGAATTGTTCTTGCAAATCGTTTACGGACGTACTCAGTCTGCTTTCTCTGAAGGTGGTTTGATGATCGGAGCCGGCTTGGAAGACTTGGGTAAAGGTCTGCGTAGCCAGGTAGGTACTTTGTATGGAACTTTAGCTAAAGGTCCTCGTTACCTTGAAATGGCTGAAGGCTATATCAAGACTATCGCTTTGGACGAAAACGATGAAATCTGCGGATACGAGTTCGTTCATCTGGGCAAATTCATGGATGAAATCAAAAAAGGTACAGACGCTAACGAAGCTCTGAAGAAAGTAACAGGTACTTACGGACGCTTCACAGCAGAACAAGGCGCAGTTAAACATATTGACCCACGTCAGGAATAATATAAGGAGGAAAAGACATATGATTAGAGAAGTAAAATTTGAAAGCCAGGACCGTCGTATCAAACAGATTCTTGCTGCTTTGAACGAAAACGGTATCAAAGACATCGAAGAAGCTAACGCTATCTGCGAACAATATGGTCTTGATCCTTATAAGACTTGTGAAGAAACTCAGCCTATCTGCTTCGAAAATGCAAAATGGGCATACGTAGTAGGTTGTGCTATCGCATTGAAGAAAGGTTGCAAAAACGCTGCTGAAGCTGCTGAAGCTATCGGTATCGGTTTGCAGTCATTCTGTATCCCAGGTTCTGTAGCTGATGACCGTAAAGTAGGTCTTGGTCACGGTAACTTGGCTGCTATGCTGTTGCGCGAAGAAACTAAATGTTTCGCATTCTTGGCTGGTCACGAATCATTCGCTGCTGCTGAAGGTGCTATCAAAATCGCTGCAAAAGCAGACAAAGTACGTAAAGAACCTTTGCGTTGTATCTTGAATGGTTTGGGTAAAGACGCTGCTCAGATCATCTCTCGTATCAACGGATTTACATACGTTCAGACTCAGTTTGACTACTACACAGGCGAACTGAAAGTTGTTCGTGAAATCGCTTACTCAAACGGTCCTCGTGCAAAAGTAAAATGCTACGGAGCTGACGATGTTCGCGAAGGTGTAGCTATCATGTGGAAAGAAGGTGTAGATGTATCAATCACTGGTAACTCTACTAACCCGACTCGTTTCCAACACCCAGTTGCAGGTACTTACAAGAAAGAACGTGTTCTTGCAGGTAAACCATACTTCTCAGTAGCTTCTGGTGGTGGTACAGGTCGTACACTTCACCCAGATAATATGGCTGCTGGTCCTGCTTCTTACGGTATGACAGATACTATGGGTCGTATGCACTCAGATGCTCAGTTCGCTGGTTCTTCATCAGTTCCTGCTCACGTAGAAATGATGGGATTCCTGGGTATCGGTAACAACCCGATGGTAGGTTGTACAGTAGCTTGTGCAGTTGACGTGGCTACTGCTTTGAATAAGTAATCTATACTTAATCAAGATAATAAATCCCTGTAACTCCATGAGTTATGGGGATTTTTATTTTATATATACCCCATAAATAAAAGATAATTTCCTATTACTTTTTGCTTGCTTTTTCTTCTTGTAAATAGTTGTAGGTAGATACTGAATTAAAGCTGAATATCACTTTATTTGAGTTTATTTTTCTAAGATTAAGAAGTGCTGATTATCCTTGAAAATGGGCTAAAAAGAGGATATTTTGTGACTAATTTGCGACCATTTTCCCATTTTTTCAAAAGTGGTCGCAAAATTCGATTCATCTATCTAATACACAGAAAGATATATCATATTTAAAAGGACTTCCCAATGTCTAATTTAAAATGATTAAACAATGATAAGAAGTTCATTTGCCATTCTCTTTTTCATAAGAAAAAGTAAAGCAAACCCAAAAAGGTTTCTCACCTATTGAGATTTCTATCTCTATAAAATCACAAATGTAGCAATCGGTTATGATAAAAAATCCTTAAAAATTTGCTATCTTTGTACTATAACTGCCGAGGTGACATTAAGCAGAAGCAAATTTGTATTAATCAAACTAATGTATTTACTATGTACACAGTAATCAAAAGGATGGAAATTTCAGCCTCACACTCGCTAAAACTATCTTATCCGAGCAAATGCGAGAAGCTTCACGGTCACAACTGGATTATAACCGTATATTGCCGTTCGAAAGAACTTGATGAAAACGGTATGGTTGTAGATTTTACTCACATCAAACAGGCAGTAGAAAAACAATTAGATCATAACAATCTGAATGATATATTGCCTTTCAATCCTACAGCAGAAAATATTGCCTGCTGGATATGCAACCAAGTTCCCCATTGTTTCAAAGTAGAGGTAAAAGAATCGGAAGGTAATACAGCTATTTATGAGAAAGATTAACGAAATTTTCTACAGCTTGCAAGGAGAAGGATTTCATACAGGAACTCCTGCTGTTTTTGTTCGATTCTCGGGATGTAACCTGAAATGCAGCTTCTGCGATACACAACATGAAGAATTCCGAATGATGACAGACGATGAAATCATAGCGGAAGTATGTACCTACCCATGCCAGATGGTAATTCTTACAGGCGGAGAACCTGGGCTATCAATTGACAGTCAACTGACAAAAGCATTACATGCAGCGGGGAAATATATCGCAATAGAAACTAATGGTACTTGTGTTTTACCGGAAGATATCGATTGGGTTACTTGTTCACCCAAGGAAGGAACAACACTAAAATTACATCACATAGACGAAGTGAAAGTGGTATATGTAGGCCAAGATGTATCTCCCTACCTTAAGCTACCCGCAAAGCATCACTTTCTGCAACCATGTTCCGGACAAAATACCAATGATGTAATAGCCTACATCAAGGAACATCCACAGTGGAGGCTTAGCCTTCAGACACACAAGTTAATTGATATACCATAATATAGGACTTTTGTATTGGCACTATAAAATATTTTGTGTAAATGGAAAATACGGGATTCAAGTTTGAGTTTCGTATTTTTTATTTTATAGAT
>ENA-ORLU01001272-ORLU01001272.1-human-gut-metagenome-genome-assembly--contig:-NODE-1272-length-19545-cov-6.705876_pt1 | contig 19545 bp, 17 predicted proteins | sample MGYA00243009_ERZ508833 | MGnify/ENA primary metagenome ERZ508833 (study PRJEB26277, sample SAMN04329763) | human gut metagenome | biome: human-associated habitat | host: Homo sapiens | place: USA...
CCCAGTGCCTCATGGACCACACCGACCGCGGCCTCCGCGTCAAGACCCGGCGCGGCCGCGGCAACACCGCCGTCATTGACGGGCTGGTCTTCCGCAACGTGGAGATGCGGGGCGTCAAGGCGCCGTTCGTCATCAACATGTTCTACTTCTGCGACCCGGACGGCCACGGCCCCTATGTCCAGTGCCGCGAGCCTCTGCCGGTGGACGAGTACACCCCCAAGCTGGGCACCCTGACCATGGAGAATATCGTGGCCACCGACGCCCAGTTTGCAGGCTGCTACTTCGACGGCCTGCCGGAGCAGCCCATTGAGCGGGTGAGCATGAAGAATGTCACCATCACCTTTGACCCCGAGGCCAAGGAAGGCCAGGCGGCCATGGCCGACAACCGCCCGTTTGTGAAAAAGCTGGCCATTTACGCCGAGAACGTCAAGGAGATCGCCCTGCACAACGTGAAGATCGAGGGCTATGAGGGCGAGCGGCTCCACTTTGCAAATGTCGGCCATTTTGAGGAGGACTGAAAGCCATGACGCATTCTGAAATTCTGACCATGCTGGGCGATTACGTGGATTCCCTCATCGCCCATTCCAGCGCCGAAGCACCCCTGTGGAACATTGAGAAAGTGCGCAGCGGCAAACCCAACAAGTGGAACTACATCGACGGCTGCATGATCACGGCCTGCCTGAGCCTGTACCACACCACGGGCGACCAGAAGTATCTGGATTTCTCCAAAAACTTCATCGACTATTTTGTGCAGGAAGACGGCTCCATCCAGACCTACGACCCCAAGGAATACAACCTGGACAACGTGAATCAGGGCAAGAACCTGTTCACCCTGTACGACATTTACGGCGAGGAGAAATACCGCAAGGCCATTGATGTCATCCGCAGCCAGCTGGAGACCCAGCCCCGCACCAAGGAGGGCAACTTCTGGCACAAAGACATCTACCCCTGGCAGGTCTGGCTGGACGGCACCTACATGGCCCAGCCGTTCTATATGGATTACGAGACCCGCTACAACAAGATGCAGGGCTGCATTGACAGCTACAAGCAGTTCATGAACATCAAAAAGCACATGCGGGACGAGAAGACCGGCCTGTACTACCACGGCTACGACGAGAGCCGCCAGATGTACTGGGCTGACCCCGTGACCGGCTGCAGCCCCAACTTCTGGCTGCGGGCCATGGGCTGGTTCATGGTGGCCATGGTGGATGTGCTGGAGCGGATGGACGAGCAGCTGTACAACGAGTACCGCGGCATCATGGCACAGCTCCGCCAGACCATTGAGGATGTGCACAAGTTCCAGGACGAGGAGACCGGCATGTTCTGGCAGGTGATGGATCACCCCGGCGTGGAGGGCAACTACCTTGAGACCAGCGGCACTGCCCTGTTTGCCTATGCGGTGCTCAAGGGCGTGCGCCTGGGCTACCTGCCCAAGCGGATGGCTGCCTGGGCTGAGAAAGCCTTCTACGGCACCTGTGACAGGTACCTCTCCAAGAACCCGGACGGCAGCCTGCAGCTGGATGGCATCTGCCTGGTGGCAGGTCTGGGCGGCAAGGACCACCGCGACGGCTCCCTGGCCTACTACTTCAGTGAGCCTGTGGTCTGCAACGATGCCAAGGGCGTAGGCCCCCTGGTGCTGGCCTACACCGAGATGATCGCCCGCAAGTAATACACGACACAGCAAAAAGCGAACCGCCATGGTGACAGATGCCATGGCGGTTCGCTTTTACACTTTTTTCTTCGAGCACCCATCGTCCGGGTGCACATTCAGTATACCCGGACAGGTGCCCCCTGTAAAAGGTATCTTTTGTATTGCTGTGATATGTTTTTTGTATGGCTCACACTTTCGTGTGGGAGGCCGCGCTGCTGTCCTCATTTTCCTCATCGAGGTCAGAGCCGGTGCCCTCGTCCAGATCAAGGCGCAGGCGGTCGCTTTCCGCATCATTCATGCCCCGCTCCTGCCGGGCATCGTATTCGATCCAGAACTCCCCCCGGTGCAGGGCAAAATCAAAGGCTGCCATCAGGCAGGCCCCGCCAAAGGCGCTGACCATCAGCACGATGCAGAGGAGCACCGAGAGGAAATCGTACTTCCAGCGCTGAGGCCTTGCGGCAAAATACAGCACCTCGCACCCCAGCAGGATCAGCCCTGCCGCCGGGGCGATCTTCAGCGTAAGCTCCCAGTTGAAATGCGGCACAAAGAAATAGCAGAGGAACAGCACGCCGCAGACGATCAGGCAGACTCCCAGCGTCAGGGTGCCCACCCGGCGCACCGGGACACTCTCCGGGGCTTTGGGGGCCGGGCGCTCTGTTGTGTTATTCTTCTCGTCCATCGTCCTCATCCTCCGGGTCAAGGCTCACCTCACCGGTCGTATCCGGCTCTGCCTTGCGGGCAAAGCGATCCAGCAGGCTGGGCATCTTCTTTTCAGGCTGATACTCCTGAAAATCGGTCTCCTCCGGGGCGGCTTCCGGGGCAGCCTTCTTTGCCCTGGGCCCACGCACCAGCCAGATGCCGCACAGGATCAGCACCACGCAGAGCACCACCTCGGGCAGTTGATCCATCACCAGATAGATGGCCCGCCACACCGGAGCCTTCTGGCCCCAGCGCCACAGGATATCGCCCAGCGTGTTCATAATGATCTGCTCGTAGGCGATCAGCGCACCGGTGGCGATCAGGCACCAGCCCACCAGCTTGTGGCTGTCCATCAGCATCCGGGCAAGGCGCTTGTCCTGCGGATCGATGAGGACCAGATAATCGTCCTCCGGGGCGGTGCCCATGCTGATCTGGGCACGCAGGTTGAAGGTGTCGAAAAAGCTGTACATGAACACCACCAGCAGCGCAAACGCGATGGGCGGGATCAGCATGGCTGCCATGCCGATGGCAGCCGCCATCAGCACCAGCGAAAGGCCGCGCTTCATATATCCCTGATACATCTGGCCCGCGCCCGGGATAAAGGCGAACAGCAGGGTCAGGATGCCATTTTTCTTCATAATCGTTCCCTCATTTCTCTGTATTCGGGGTGTTACCCGCGATCTTATCGGTCACATCCGTGAACAGCTTGTGAAGCAAAGAGGAGCCTTCTCCGGCATAGCGGCGGTCCTGTTTTGTCTCCATGGGTCTCCCCAGCTGTTCCGGCGCGGCCTGCGGCCGGTCGTCCTCAATGGGGCGGTATTGCGGGGTGTTCTCCGGGGCAGGGTCATTCTGGCCGGGTTCCCAGAGCTGGCTCTGGTCGGTCTCCAGCACGGTCTCCCGCCCGGCACCATACTGGATGATCTGCTGCAGCGCCCCGCTCCGCCACAGGGTCAGGGCCAGAACAGCGGCCACACCGGCCACAGCAGCCCTGCCATAGGTATTCTGCATCAGGCGGGCCCAGATCGTGCCCATCACCGCGCCCTGCACGCTCCTTGGCGGTGTTTCCAGCGCGTCGGCGGTCAAAAGGGCCGTGTAGCGGTCCATGCACTGGTCACAATAAGAGAGGTGTTCAGCGGCTTCCAGCCTGCCCAGCTCATCCAGCTGGCCGTCCATCATGGCCCGGAAGCCCGCGTCGGTCATGCAGCCATCTTCACGAAACAATTCCATCTTCGCTCCTCCTTTCCTGACGGATCTGCTCCGCCAGCATTTTCTTTGCCCGGTAGATCTGCGCCTCCACCGTCTTTTGGGGCCTGCCGCAGAGGGCTGCCGCCTCGGCGGCGGTGCGGCCCTCCAGCAGCATCAGGCGGCAGGGGGTGCGGTACGGCTCCCGCATTCCCAGGATCTTCCCGGTCAGGGTCTCCTCGCTCATGGCATCCAGCACCTGCTGCTCCGGGTCGGAGCCGGGCGGCGCGCCTTCCAGTGCAAGGATATCATCTCCCGGGGTGTTCACCCGGCGCACCCACGCACTGCGCAGGTAGTCCTTGGCTTTGTTGGAAGCGATACGCGCCAGCCACTGCTTTTCGTACCCGGGCGGGCAGCGGTCAATGGCCCGCCACGCGGCCAGAAAGGTCTCCTGTGCCAGATCCTGGGCATCGCCCTCGTCCGGCACCAGCTGGTGGCAGACCGTGTAGACCAGCCCCTGATACTGCCGCACCAGCGCATTAAATTCCAGTGTTGTCAACGGTCCGCATCCCTCCTTTCCTGCCGCTCTGTAATTGAATACGAAACAGAGCGCGGTTTTCCTGCAAAAAATTTAAAAAATATGGGGAGCTGGCGCAAAGCGCCTGAGAGGTTCTTCTTTTGCAATGCCTCAAGTTATGCTATACTATTACTACTATAGCACAAGAAGGAGGCGTTTTCCATGGGGGGAAGCACCAAACAGGCCCTGCTGCAGGCGCTTTCGGCGGCAGAGGGAGCCTATATCTCAGGCCAGCAGCTGGCCGAAGCGCTGGGCGTGAGCCGCGCGGCTGTCCACAAGGCGGCACAGGCGCTTTTGGCCCAGGGATACGCGCTGGATTCCGCCCCGCGCCGGGGCTACCGGCTGGCAGGCGGTGACCCCTTCTGCGCCGAAGCGGTGGGCCCCTACCCCGCCCCCATCCACATCTACGACACGCTGCAAAGCTCCAACCTGACGGCCAAGCAGCTGGCACTGGGCGGCGCGCCCCACGGCACGCTGGTGCTCACGGCCCATCAGCAGGCGGGGCGCGGGCGGCTGGGGCGGCGGTTTGAGAGCCCTGCCGGGAAGGGGGTCTACCTCTCCCTCATCCTGCGGCCCACCCTTTCTGCTGCCGATGCCCAGAGCGCGACCATCAGTGCGGCGGTGGCCGTGGCCCGGGCTGTCAAGGCCCTGTGCGGACTGGAACTGGGCATCAAATGGGTGAACGACCTTTACTATCAGGGCCGCAAAGTCTGCGGCATCCTGACCGAAGCCGGAACTGATATGGAGAGCGGCCAGCTGGAATGGCTGGTGGTGGGCATCGGCCTCAACCTGACCACCTCCCCTGCCGACTGGCCCGAGGAGCTGGCCCGCACGGCAGGCAGCCTTTACCCCGGCGGCCCCGCACCCGTGAGTCGGGCGGTGCTGGCCGGGGCCATTGCCCGGGAGCTGCTCTCCCTCTGCCCGTCCTTCGACTGTCTGGACGAGTACCGGGCCCGCTGCTTTGTGCCGGGCCACTGGGTCACTGTCTGCACCGGGGCCGAGACCTATGCCGCAAAGGCCCTTTTCATTGACAATGCGGGCCGTCTGGTGGTGGAGCGCGAGGGCGGCAGGCAGATTGCCCTGCAGCACGGCGAGGTCAGCATCCGGCCCACCTCCACAATATGAAAAATGACCCCTTCCGCCACGCCGACGCATGACGGAAAGGGTCATTTTCTTTTAAGAGATATGTACCGCTTCCAGCACCCTGATGCCCTCCTGCTCCATCACGTCGCGCAGGGCCTCGAGGTAGCCGGGCTTGTCCACCTTGTTCTCAATGCAGCAGGTCAGCACGCCGTGCAGGCTGGTGACCTCCATTGCAAGGGACGCACCGTCCGGCAGCACCCAGGTCTGGAAATCGGTCAGGTACGCTTCCAGCTCCGGGCTGTGCGGCAGCAGCGGGCTGCCGATGTAGCTGACCCAGAAATCTGCCGGGAAGCCGCTGATGTACTCGCCCATCTGGAACACACGCTTCTTGATCTTGAGCGCGGCCTTCTGCCGGAACACCTGATACACCCAGCCCATCTGTTCGGCCATGCGGAACAGGCGGCGCTCTGGGGTCAGGCTTTCCCGGATCTCATGGTCGAGCTGCTTTGCAAAGCTGTGGAACCGGGCCTGCGGTTCCAGCTGCAGGGACAGCTGAAAGGACGCAATACAGTTGTACAGGGCATGCGGCACCCCCAGCGCCGCGCGGGTGTCGGCGGCATAGCTGTACACAAGGTCATTCTTTTCCAGATACCGCTGCGCTGCCTGGCAGGTCAGCCCCATGAGGGCGCTGAAGGGCTTCACGCCCTCCTTCTGCGCCAGATCCACAAGGCTCTGCCTGTCCAGCCGCAGCCGCTGGAAATGGGGCGTGCCCTCGTGGATCTGCAGCACGTCCTTCTGCATGTCGTTGGCCACCTGGCTCTCCGGGTAGCGGGCCAGCAGCTGTTCCACATCATAGGGCGGGTCAGAGGCAAGGGCCTCGCACACAAAACCGGCGTTGGAGCGCAGGTTGCAGTAGAGCTTGAGCAGCAGGGTGAAAAAGGGCGCGCTGCCCCGGCCATCGGCCAGGAAGTGGAACCAGTCCAGATAGACCGTGTTCCCCTCATAGCCCAGCGAGAAGAGATAATCGTTCGTCTCCTCGGGGATCTTTGGCTGGGTGCTGCCCTGCCGCACACGGCAGGGGGCAGTGTTGGGCTCCAGACGGGCCTCCCGCTTTTCCCACACCACATGGCAGAAATAATACTCTGCCAGCGGGCGGGCCGCATCCAGTGCCTGCTGCAGAAGGGCCGGGTCAACGGCCTCCTTCAGCGTGGCCTGATAGCGGCAGAGGACCTGATTTTCGCGGTAGTAGTAGACGATGCCCTGAAACACCGCACGCTGCTCTGCATTCATCCGGAATTTACCCCGCGTTCTCGGTCAGATAATCGGCCAGATCGCCGATGGTCACAAAGTTGCGCAGCTCCTTTTCGGGGATGCGCAGACCAAAGGTCTCTTCCAGATCGGCCACGACGGTCAGGATCTCCATAGAGGACAGATCCAGATCATCCATCATCACGCTGTTTTCGTTGACATCCTCGGGCGAGATCTCTGCCACATCCTCCAGAATTGCCAGGATCTGAGACATGATTTCTGCTCTTTCCATCAAAAAATCTTCCTTTCCGTGAGGGATTTTTTATCGCCTGCAAGGGCGCAGTTTCAGTATGCCACGCGCCGGGCCGGTTTAGCCAGCCGGGCGGGGCATTCCTGTGTTTTATAATACCTGTTTTATGGAGGAAATGCAACACACCGACCGCGCGGTTTTGCGCTTTTTTTACAATTTCCGCGCTTACCTGCGCAGCAGCTTGCCCATGGCGTTGCGGGGCAGGGGCTCGGTGCTGAACTCCACTGCCGTGATCCGCTGGTACAGCGGCAGGGTACGGTTCAGCCCGGTGATAAAGGCCCGGACCTCCGCCTGCTTTTCCTCGGCACAGCAGATCAGCGCGCCGATCTTTTTGCCCATCTCTTTGACCACGCACTCCTGCACCTCAGGGCAGGCGTTGAGCCTTCTTTCCAGCTCCTCGGGACTGACGTTCTCGCCGGTGCCCAGAATGATCAGGTTCTTCTTCCGGCCCACCATATAGTAATAGCCGTCCTCGTCCTCACGGGCCAGGTCGCCGGTGTGGAGCCAGCCGTCTTTGTCGATGATCTCGGCGGTGGCTTCGGGATCCTTATAGTAGCCCAGCATCACACAGCCGCCCCGGATGCAGATCTCGCCGGTCTCATCCAGCTTGTACTCACAGTGGCCGTCCGGCTTGCCCAGCGCCCGGATATGGGGCTCTGCCTGTGCGTAGTTCACCAGACCATCGCCGCAGGTCTCGGTCATGCCGTAGCACTGGGTGATGTACATGCCGTTTTCCACCAGACCCAGCAGCATCTCGCTGTCGAACATGGCAGAGCTGCCGCAGGGGTTCCACAGGCCGTTCAGCTTATCGGCGCGGCCGCGCTTGACATCCTTGTAGATGCTCTCCATCAGCACCGGGGCCACGGCAATGGAATCGCTGTGCATCAGCCCCAGATCCCGGTAGAAATTCCGCAGGTCACTGCAAAGGTTCAGGGCCCAGCCCTTGAAGGGCCAGGAGAACAGGCAGATAAAGGTGCCCAGATGGAACAGGGGCAGGATGGCAAAGTTGCTCAGGACATCGTTTTTGTCCTCGGGCAGCTGCCGGTGCTTGAAGTCCAGCAAGTGGTCGCCCATGGCAACGTGCATCTGCATCACGGTAAAGAAGTTCCGCTCTGCCAGCATCACGGCCTTGCTGCGGCCGGTGGTGCCGGAGGTGAACAGCATGACCATCAGGGCATTGGGGTCGATCTTCTTTTCCAGCCCGCCGGGCGCGGTGTCCTTCCAGACATCCATCGGCCGCAGGCGCTCCCCATACGCAGCCTCCAGCTGGTCACGGCAGCCGTAGTCCACCCCATCGTTCAGGATGAGGGCAGGCTCTGCCAGCTCCAGCTCCCAGCTCAGTTCGTCCCAGGTCTTTTTCTGGTTCATCGTTACCAGAACAGCCCCGGCCAGCACAGCGCCAAAGGTATTCACGCCGTACTCATAGCAGTTCCGGCTCAACAGGACTACCCGCTTGCCCTCCACCTCCGGGATGTTCCGGGCAAACCAGGCAGCGGCGCGGCGGATATCCTGTGCATACTCGGCATAGGTCTTTTCCTTCACGGTGCCGGTGGCATCCTCTACCCAGCGGAACGCCACCCGCCCGGGGAATTCCTGCTCCATTGTCCGGGTGACAAGATCATAGACATTGTTTACCATGGTCTGCTCCTTTTTTTCTCCCGTTTGATTTTACTTGCGCAGCAGCTTGCCCAGCGCGTTGCGGGGCAGGGGCTCGGCGCTGCATTCTACCACGGAGATGCGCTTGTACATGGGCAGGGTGCGGTTCAGTTCGGTGACAAAAGCCTTCACCTGCTGTTGCTTGTCATCCTCACAGCAGACCACGGTGCCGATCTTCTTGCCCATCTCCTTGACGATGCACTCCTTGATGGCATCGCACTTGCCCAGCAGCTTTTCCAGCTCCTCGGGGCTGACGTTCTCGCCGCTGTCCAGAATGATGAGGTTCTTCTTGCGGCCGGTCATATAGTAATAGCCTTCCTCGTCCACGCGGGCCAGGTCGCCGGTGTGGAGCCAGCCGTCCTTGTCGATGGTCTCGGCAGTGGCCTCGGGGTCCTTATAGTAGCCCAGCATCACGCAGCCGCCGCGGACGCAGATCTCGCCGTTCTCGTCCGCCTTGACCTCACAGAAGCCGTCCGGCTTGCCCAGGGCACGCAGGTGGTCGCCCTCCTGGGTCACGTTCAGCAGGCCATAGCCGGCCAGCTCGGTCATGGAGTAGCACTGATTGATGTAGAAGCCATTCTTCACCAGATCGCTCAGAATGGCGGGGTCAAGGATGGCAGAGCTGCAGCTCAGGTTCCACAGCCCGTTCAGGCGGTCGGCATGGCCGCGCTTGACCTCGTTGCAGATCATCTCCACCAGCACCGGCGGGGTAGACATGGCATCGCTGTGCATCAGGCTCATATCCCGGCGCAGGTCGCGGGCATCACAGCAGAGATTCAGGGTCCAGCCCTGCACGCCATAGACAAAGTAGCAGATGAAACCGGCCAGATGGAACATGGGCACCAGCGTAAAGTGGCTGAAGGTCTGGTCGAGGTACTGGGGTACCAGCCGCTCCTCATAGTCAAGGACGGACTTCTGGCCATCGATGTACATCTGGCAGGCGGTGAAGTAGTTCTTCTCGCTCAGCATCACGCCCTTGCTGCGGCCGGTGGTGCCGGAAGTGAACATCAGCATCAGCAGACCCTCGTGGTCGATACGGTTGACCATCTCAGCCTCAGGGGCAGCGGTCCAGGCATCCATGGGGCGGAGCCGAGCGCCGTAGAGTGCTTCCAGCTGGGCGCGGTAGCCGTAATCGATGCCATCATTGAAGATGAGGTCCGGCTCCACCATGCCCAGCTCATATTCCAGCTCGGCCCAGGTCTTGCCCTGGTTCAGGGTCACGATGACAGCGCCTGCCATCATGGTGCCGAAAACGACCGCGCCATACTCATAGTTGGTGCGGCTCAGGATGACGATCTTCTTGCCCTTGGGCTCGCCCAGCTCCTGCTGCAGGTAGCCGGTCGCTTTGCGGATATCCTGCACATACTGAGCGTAGGTCTTTTCCACCACCGTGTCCTTGCCCTCCACATAGCGGAACGCCACACGGTCAGCATACTTATTCTGCATCGCAGAGATCATATCAAAAACGGTCATCGGCATATTTGCCACGGTCACAACTTCGTTACAAGCCTTGTTTGCCATTATTTTACACTTCCTGTTTATTTTTGTTAAATTATTCCCTTTTGTTTCCGCCAAATGGAATCTTCTGGGCACTCTAGCCTAGAGTATACCGCATAGATGGCTCAAATGCAAGATTTAATTGCACAAATATGCAACTTAAACTTGCAGTCAATCTGTGCACCCGGATGTAAATCCTGCCTTTTGTTGCGGGCAGGCCGTGAGTGTGGTACACTTTTCCCGGTATCCGCCTACCGTGCTTTCTCCCTGCGTTTGATTGACAGCAAGGGCAAAAAGCATTATACTTATTATAAATATCTCTAATTTTTAACATGATGCGCCAAAAATCCGGCAATTCTGCCATCCCAGGGCGGGGTGCGGCGCAGAGGAGGACCTTTTTATGGAGGGAACCAAACGCCGTGCCGCAAATTCGCTGGGCATGTTCGATCTGCTCAAGGGTGTCGGCATGCTGACCATCGTCTTTGCCCACACCGGTGAGCTTTACCCCATGGGCGATGCCAGCCACATCAACCCGCTGACCTTTTGCATGTTCGCCTACCGCGAATCCCTGATGGCGGCCTTTTACATTGCCAGCGGCTACGGCTTCCGCAAGCGCTCCATCGGCAAGTGCATCGACCAGCAGTTCAAAACGCTGCTCAAACCTTACATCTATACCGGCATTGCCACCACCGTGTTCCATTTTATCATCCATTACAGCCTGTTCGGCAGCCTGCACAACGCCACCTACGAGACCTACAAGGTGCTGGGCGGCTTTGCACTGGGCCTGCCCCACACGGCCACCTATTTCGGCCAGCTGTTCTTCTCCTGCGGCCCCATGTGGTATCTGCTCTCGCTGATGATCGCATGGGTCCTGCTGGATCTCATCCTGAATATCTTCCCGGAGCAGTACATAAACTGGGCGGTGCTGGGTACCATGCTGTTAGGCTGGGGCATCTGCATCACCTGGGAGGCTCCTTTTTGCATCGGCCAGGGCATGGTCACCGTTCCGGCTCTGTATGTGGGCTACCTTGCCAAGAAGTATAAGATCTTTGAGCAGCCCCTCTCGCCCCGTCTGCGCGGCGGGATGATCGCGGCTGCGCTGGCTGTGGCCGCACTGGTGCTTCTTACCAAGAGCACCGACTGCGTCTCGATGGCCGAGTGGACCTTCGGCCCCGTGAGCATCCTGCTGGATGCCGTGACGGGCCTGGGCATCCTTTCCATCGTCATCTGGTTCCAGCGCAGGGTGGAGAACGTTGTCACCCACGCCATTCAGGCCATTGGCCGCCGTTCGCTGTTCATCTTCTGCGTCCACACTGTGGAGCTCACGGCCATTCCCTGGTATCTGATGCCCCAGAAGTTTGCGGCTCACCCGGTGCTGGGCATGGTGCTGCATTTCACCCTTTCGCTGGGCTCCACCCTGCTCATCTGCGAGCTGCTGGTGCGCCGCCGGGACCTGAAGTTCTGGCTCACCTCCCGCCGGGAGCAGAAGGCGGCGGAAGCGCCCCGCCGGCGCAGCGCCCGCACCGAAGCGCCTGAGCGTCATTTTGCGGCAAAACACTGATTTTTTGCGGAGGGGCTCCCTCTGCTGAAGTGAAATAATATTATGAGGAGAATCCGGTTATGAACAACGCAGCTCCTGAGAACACTGCGGCTCTGCAGGAAAAGATCGCCGAGCTGGAACAGCAGCTCAAGCTTTCGGACGAAGGTGCTTCCCATCTGGCAGAGCGCTGCCTTGCCCTGGAACAGAAGGTGCAGTCCTACCTTGCGGCACACCCCCAGCGCGAGATGCATACTGACTCGCCCACTCTGCTGCAGCCGCTGCTCTATTATGATGCAGGCTTCGGCTTTTCGGAAAAGGACACCCTGACCGCGCCCGACTGCACCACCGACGAGCTGACCGGTGCTGTGACCGCGACCTTTGAGCTGCCGGTGGCCGTGCAGGCCCTGCGGTTCGACCCGGGTGAGCTGCCCTGCTGCATCACCAACCTGATTTTTTCAGACGACCGCATCATCTGCGTGCCCACCAACGGCCTGAACCTTTCCGGTGGAAGCACCCTGTTCCTGGGCGATGACCCCAACTACCGGCTGGAGGGCACCACCCACTACCCCGCCGGGATGAAGCTGGTGGTGAGCTATGGCTACTTCCCGCTGGAGACCCTGACGGACGAGCCTTTGTTCTGCGCCGTGCTGCAGGGCGTGCAGCAGCTCCAGCTGCGCAAGGACAGCGAAAAGCAGCATATCCAGCAGCTGGAGCAGAATGCCGCGGCCCAGCAGCAGATGGTGGCCGCCCTGCAGCAGGAGATCGCACAGCTGCACCAGAAAAACGCCGATCTGCAGGCCCGGAGCACTGCCTACGAGACCTCGCTGGAAAGCGTGTTTTCCAGTAAAAGCTGGAAGCTCACTGCTCCCATCCGCAGCCTGATGCGCCTGTTCCACCGTGGAAACTGAGAAGCGGAACGGAGGAACAGCCATGTATAACAATTACACTCCCCTGCAGCAGCGTCAGCTGGCCCTGCAGGAGTACAGCAACACCCAGAGCACCTATCTGCTGGTCTGCGCACCGGCCCGCAGCACGGCTCTGAAAGCCACCCTGACCGACCAGCTCCACCGCAAGTTCCGGCTGGTGGACCGGCTGGGCGGGGAACTGACCGCAAGCGTGGACGGCGTGCTTCTGGCCGCCGAGGACGTGGAGCTGATGTCCACCGCCCTGATGTACTTTGCCAAAGCCCTGCAGGATGGGGCAGATTACGTCGTCTGCAATGCTGTGTTCGGCTTTGGCGGGGCGACTGCCCTCTATCAGAGCCAGCCGCTGCAGGCGCAGAACCGCTGCGCCGTGGTCAGCCGCACCCTGCTGGAGCGCTGCCGCGCCGCCGCCCATGACCCTGAAAATGTGCCTGAGCTGCTGGCGCTGGCCGCGCAGCTCTGCACTAAGCCCACTCTCATCCCGCAGGCCCTGCTCCACTACGAGCGCGGCATCTGCGCCGAGGATGCGTTTTCGGCCCACGGCAAACGTGCCTTTATTATGAGCCATGTGCTGGATATGACCGGCGCACCCATCGTGCTGGTGAGTGCCGTGCCGGTACTGCGCAGCATGGGGTATGAGGTACTTGTGCTGGGCCCCAGTGATGGCGGCTCCCTGCATCTCTTCCTGGATGCCGGGGCCTCGGTCATCACCCGGTCGTCCTGCCGCAATGTCTCCGATGCCTGGGGCATGGCCCTCTGTGCCGACTTCGTCATCGCCAACACGGTGGTCATGGCCCGGGCTGTGCGTGCCCTGAGCGGCACCGCCGTGCCGGTGCTGTGGTGGCTCCACGATGCCTTTGCAGGCTATCCCCACATTGCCCACCAGATCCCCACCCAGCTGGGAGAGAATGTCCGGGTCTACTCGGTGGGCAGCCACGCCGCCAACGCCATGCGCGCCGTGCGGCCCGAGTTCGAGATCCGGCCGCTCATCTACGGCCTGCCTGATTACGCGGCAGAGAACTTTGTCCGCACCGATCTGGGCTACAACCACGGCCGCCCGCTGTTTGCCACGGTGGGCTCCTTTGAGCGCCGCAAGGGCCACGATATCTTCTGCAAGGCCATCCGCCTGCTGCCGCCCGAGGTACGGGAGAAGGCCTCCTTCCTCTTTGTGGGCCAGGCCGCTGACAAGGAGATGATGGATTCCGTCCGCACCCTGACCGCAGACTACCCGGAAAACGTGTACTACTGCAAGCGGCTCACCCGTGACGAGATCAAGAGCCTGATGGAGCAGTGCACCGGTTTGGTCTGTGCTTCCCGCGATGATCCCATGCCCACCTTTGTCACCGAGGGTCTGATCTTCGGCAAGCCGTCCATCGTATCGGAGCACACCGGCACCGCCGGGCTCATCTCCGAGGGGCGGAACGGCTTTGTCTACCACGACGACGACCCGCAGCAGCTGGCTGTCCTGCTGGAGCACGCCATTGAACACCCGGAAGAGCTGGCCTCCATGCGGACAGAATGCCGCAAAATGTACGAGCAGTATTATTCCAAGGAGGCTTTTGAGCAGACGCTCCGGGCTGCTGTGGAAGATCTGACAGCGAAAAAGTAACACAAAACCTCTCCGTCATTGCTTCGCAATGCCACTTCTCCTCATAGGGGCAACAGCAACAGCCGCCGCCAGTGGCGGATAAAGGGCGTTGCTGTTGGGGCCGCGGCCAGCAAGACACAAGTGTTGTTTCCAACACGAAGTGGATGCTGGGTGCCGCAACCCGGGCTTGGCGAACGAAGTGAGCCTGAGAGGTTCTTTTTTATCATATCACACAAAGTGACGAGAAAAATTTTGTTTCAGTTCACAAAAACAAGGTTCCGCTGTGTTATACTGCAAGCAGTATCGTGAAAGGAGCCTTGTCCCATGGAACAGACCAACACCCCCCAGCAGCCCTCCCGCAAAAAGGCGATCCTTTCTCTGCTGGTACTGCTGGCGCTGACCTGCGTTGTGGTTTTCATCTTCAGCAGCCACTGGGCCGAGATCTCGACCGCGCTGGCCCAGCTCTCCTTCTGGCAGGTGCTGCTGGTGCTGGCCATCGGCCTGACATACCCCCTGCTTGAGGGAATCGTCTGCTGGCTCATCATCCGCTGCCGCCTGCCGGGCTTCACCCTGCGGCGCGGCTTGGATGCCGCCTTTGTGGGCGCCTTTGGCAACGTGGTCGGCCTGGGTGCCGGGGCTGTGCCCATGGAGTCCTACTATCTCTACCACTGCGGCCTGCCGCTGGGCCCCGGTGTGGGCCTGATGACCCTGCAATATGTATTCCACAAGACCACCGTTCTGCTCTATGCCACTGTGATGCTCCTGCTGCAACACCGTTGGCTCGCCGCCAACACCTCCGGCGTGATGCACTATCTGCCCGCCGCCTACTGCGTGGTGGCGCTGGTCATCGTGACGCTGGTGCTGCTCTGTGTCTCGCCGCTGGTGCAGCGGCTGGCCCGCTGGGCCATGGGCTTTCTGCCCAAAACAGAACCATGGCAGACCCGCCGGGAAAAGTGGCTGGAGCAGCTGGACACCCTGGCCGCCGAGAGCCGCCTCCTGCTGGCCGACAAGGGCCGCTGTGCCCGCATCCTTGCCGTGCAGACCCTCAAGCTGTTTCTGATGTTCACCCTGCCGTGGTTCTGCATCCGGTTCATGGGGCTTTCCTGCGGGCTGAGCTTCTGGCAGGTACAGCTGCTCACCAGCCTGATGCTCTTCCTTTCCAACGCCCTGCCCAATGTAGCAGGCATGGGCTCCATTGAAACAGCCTTTCTGCTGGTGTTCAGCAGCTTTATGACCAGCGGCGAAGCCATGAGCACCCTGATGCTCTTCCGCATCGCAAGCTACTATTTTGTGTTTGCCGCCAGCGCCGCAGGCACTTTTGCGGCGCAGAAGCATCTGGAGAACAGTTGACATCCTGCGCGTTCCGGCACTATAATGAGAGCGTACTCTCTGAAGATCTCTGGCCGCCCAGCTGTGCGGCCCACCAAAGGAGAACGCCTTATGGAAAACAAAAGTCTCCGTTTTTATGCCATCATGGCCCTCTGGGTCGTGTTGTTCGTGCTGTTGTTCGTTTCCAACCGCCGCGTTGACCTGAAAACCGACATCAATAAAAGCACTTCTGTCTCTGTCAGCGTGGAGGATACCGTCAGCCTGAGCCCCTCTGTGGTCACCACCCGTGCCTATTCTGCGGGCGATGATACTTATCAGGCATTTTTCGAGATCCTGCAAAACGCGAGCTGTTACCAAAAGTTCAACCAGAATGTCCGCTCCTACTCCCACGACTACGAAGCGCATTCCATCACCCTGCGCTTTGCAGACGATGCCAGCCAGAACCTGCTCTTCACCGTCTATTCAGACGGAGTCTGTCAGGTAAACGGAAAATTCGTCTTCCTCCGCTCCCCCGATGGAAACGCGGGGGCGATCTACCAGCTGCTGCGGGATGCGGTGGTGTAAAGAATGTCGTCCGCTCCCCGGGATGCGGCTGATCAACGACCGGGACAAAACAAAAATCGGGGCACTCAGGTGGTCAAGCTGAGTGTCCCGTTTTTGTTTTCATCTGCGCACAGTGCCGTACCAGAGCCCTGTGTGCCGCGCAGCGGATGCAGAGCAAACCAGAATGCTGCATCCTGCCAAGAAAAAGAGAGTATGGAATGGAGGAATGGAACGGAGCGCTTGCAGACGCTCCGTTTTTTGGTGCATCGTGGTTAGAATTAGCTAACCGCCGCTGCGAGAACAGAATACCATAAGCGGTTAGTCTTGTCAACCCTCAATTTGCAATTTTCCGCGAAAAAGGTGTGTGTCGCCGGGGTTTCAGCTTTTTTTCTACATTCTGCCCAAAGAATCCCCCTTGCTTTGGAAGAAAACCCACTTGTTTTCTATTGCTTTTTAAAGTGGTTCTTGTTATTATAGTAACGCAAGATTTTGTGGGCAGGTTTTCATTTTTGTCTACACCTTGTAGTTAGAACTGCCGCAGACGGCAGTTCAAGACCGTTTCGCCCCCAGAAAGCCGCCTATACAGTGCGGTTTTTCAAAGGCTCAATAGTTAGAACGCGCTAACCCGCGCATGGAATGGAGCAAGGAGGTTCCAATGATCAATTTTGAACAGTGGGAAGGCTTTGAGGGCCGCATCTGGAAAGAGGAAGTCAATGTCCGCGACTTCATCCAGAAGAACTACACCCCGTACGACGGCGACGAAAGCTTTCTGGCTGGCCCCACCGAGGCGACCGATAAGCTGTGGGGTGCCCTGCAGAAGCTGCAGAAGGAAGAGCGCGCCAAGGGCGGCGTGCTGGACATGGAGACCGAAGTCGTCAGCAGCCTGACCGCTTACGGCCCCGGCTATATCGACGAGACCCTGAAGGATCTGGAGCAGATCGTCGGCCTGCAGACCGACAAGCCCCTGAAGCGTGCATTCATGCCCTACGGCGGCATCAAGATGGCAGAGCAGGCCTGCACCACCTACGGCTATCAGCCCAGCGAGGAGCTGCACAAGATCTTTACCGACTATACCCGCACCCACAACCAGGCTGTGTTCGATGCCTACACCCCTGAGATGAAGGCTGCCCGCCACACCCACATCATCACCGGCCTGCCCGACACCTACGGCCGTGGCCGCATCGTGGGCGACTACCGCCGCGTGGCCCTGTACGGCATCGATGCCCTGATCAAGTTCAAGCAGGAAGATTTCGCCAACTGCGGCGACGGCACCATGACCGATGATGTGATCCGCCTGCGCGAGGAGATCGCACGCCAGATCAGCGCCCTGAAGGGCATGAAGAAGATGGCCGAGGCCTACGGCTGCGATATCTCCCAGCCCGCTAAGAACGCCAAGGAAGCCTGCCAGTGGCTGTACTTCGGCTATCTGGCCGCCATCAAGACCCAGAACGGCGCTGCCATGAGCGTGGGCCGCATCTCCACCTTCCTGGATATCTACATCCAGCGCGATCTGGAGAACGGCACCCTGACCGAGAGCCAGGCCCAGGAGCTGATCGACCACATGGTGATGAAGTTCCGCATGGTCAAGTTTGCCCGCATCCCCAGCTACAACCAGCTGTTCTCCGGCGACCCCGTGTGGGCCACCCTGGAAGTGGGCGGCATCGGCATGGACGGCCGCAGCATGGTCACCAAGAACTGCTACCGCTTCCTGCACACTCTGGAGAACATGGGCCCCGCACCGGAGCCGAACCTGACCGTTCTGTACTCCTCTGCCCTGCCCGAGAACTTCAAGAAGTACGCCGCCAAGGTGTCCATCAACACCAGCTCTGTCCAGTACGAGAACGATGATGTGATGAAGCCCGTTTGGGGCGACGATTACTCCATCTGCTGCTGCGTGTCTGCCACCCAGACCGGCAAGGAGATGCAGTTCTTTGGTGCCCGCGCCAACCTGGCAAAGTGCCTGCTGTACGCCATCAACGGCGGCGTGGACGAGAAGAGCCACGAGCAGTGCGGCCCCAACTATGCCCCCATCACCAGCGAGTACCTGAACTATGACGAAGTCCTGCCCAAGTATGTTCAGATGCTGGACTGGCTGGCCGGCCTGTACGTCAACGTGCTGAACCTGATCCAGTATATGCACGACAAGTACTACTACGAGGAAGCCGAGATGGCCCTGATCGACACCGATGTGCGCCGCACCTTTGCCACCGGCATTGCAGGCTTCTCCCACGTCATCGACTCCCTGAGCGCCATCAAGTACGCCAAGGTGAAGGTGGTGCGCGATGAAAACGGCCTTGCCACCGGCTTTGAGACCGAGGGCGACTTCCCCAAGTACGGCAACGATGACGACCGTGCCGACGAGATCGGCGTGTGGCTGCTCAAGACCTTCCTCGAGATGATCAAGAAGCGCCACACCTACCGCAACTCCGAGGCTACCACCTCCATCCTGACCATCACCTCCAACGTGGTGTACGGCAAGTACACCGGTGCTCTGCCCGATGGCCGTGCCGCCTTTACCCCCTTTGCACCCGGTGCAAACCCCAGCTACGGTGCGGAGCAGAACGGCCTGCTGGCTTCCCTGAACTCTGTTGCCAAGCTGCCCTACCACTGGGCTCTGGACGGCATCTCCAACACCCAGACCATCAACCCCGAGGCTCTGGGCCACAGCGAGGAGGAGCGCAAGGAGAACCTGGTGCAGGTGCTGGACGGCTACTTCGATCAGGGTGCACACCACCTGAACGTGAACGTGTTCGGTAAGGAGAAGCTGCTGGATGCCATGGAGCACCCCGAAAAGGAAGAATACGCCAACTTCACCATCCGCGTCTCCGGCTATGCGGTCAAGTTCATCGACCTGACCCGCGAGCAGCAGATGGACGTGATCTCCCGTACCTGCCATGCCGCACTGTGATCCTGTCGGTCTCGTCCACTCCCTGGAAAGCTTCGGCTCGGTGGACGGGCCGGGTGTCAGGTTCGTTGTCTTTCTGCAGGGTTGTGCCCTGCGCTGCAAATACTGCCACAACCCCGAAACGTGGAGCGCTGAGGGCGGCACGGAATGGTCTCCGGAGAAGCTGTTCCAGCACGTCTGGCGCTACCGCAATTACTGGGGCAAGAAGGGCGGCATCACCGTCAGCGGCGGCGAGCCGCTGCGGCAGATGGACTTCTTGACAAAATTCTTCCAGCTGGCGCGCGCCAAGGGGGTACACACCGCGCTGGACACGGCCGGTCAGCCGTTCCAGCCCGATGACCCCGCCTACCTGGCCGCCTTCGATACCCTGATGGCTTCCACCAGTCTGGTGATCCTGGACCTCAAGGAGATCGACCCGGAGAAGCACCGTCAGCTTACCGGCAGGGACAATGCCAACATCTTAGCCATGGCACGGCACATCTCTGATCTGGGCGTTCCGCTCTGGATCCGGCATGTGCTGGTGCCCGGCCTCACCGATGACGAGGAGGGCCTGCGCAGGACCGCAGATTTCATCCGCAGCCTGAAAACGGTGCAGCGGGTGGAGGTTCTCCCCTACCACACGCTGGGGCTGTTCAAGTGGCAGAAGCTGGGCATCTCCTATCCCCTGCCCGATGCTGTTCCCCCCACGGCGGAACAGGTCCGCCGGGCGGAGGAATTGTTGGAAGTGGCTAAGTACCCCGGCTGAACTGCACCGGCAGGGTGGACTGGGAAAGCTTCATCCTGACTTAAACAAAAAGAACGACCCTCTCTATCA
>ENA-ORLU01001274-ORLU01001274.1-human-gut-metagenome-genome-assembly--contig:-NODE-1274-length-19500-cov-2.886835_pt1 | contig 19500 bp, 16 predicted proteins | sample MGYA00243009_ERZ508833 | MGnify/ENA primary metagenome ERZ508833 (study PRJEB26277, sample SAMN04329763) | human gut metagenome | biome: human-associated habitat | host: Homo sapiens | place: USA...
GCCATCAGCGAAAAGATCGGCCAGTGCCTGTCCCCGAGGGAAGAGGATATAAAAGAGCCATAAAATTAAAATTAATATATAATAGAACAGAGAGGATGGAAATTTTTATGGAATTTGAAAAATTACAGCAGATCATCGCAGAGGTTCTCAACATCGATCCGGAGGAGATCACAATGAACACAACATTCGTTGACGATCTCGGCGCGGATTCTCTGGATGTATTACAGATCATCTTGGGAATCGAAGAAGAGTTTGACATCGAGATCCCGACTGAGGAAGCTGAGAAGATCGCGAGTGTCGGCGATGCTGTTGAGGCGATCAAAAACGCATTAAATTAGTAGCAGGAAAAGGTGTCTCCGCAAAGGGACACCTTCTTTGCGATACATGGCAGAAGAAAGGCAAATCGAATGAAAGAAAAACTAGAAAATAATTTAGATTCAGAATCATATGAATTAATTTCAGAAAGCAAAACTTCAACTGAATTTAAACTAAAATTTAAATTATTAGAAGTATTTTCACATAATGGACTATTCACTGCAAAAAATTAAAAATCTATTGTAATCTTTATTCTTTTATGATATATTTTATGTGATTATTTTAAATTCGAGGAGGAATTCTTTTGGAAAAACTAGTAATAACTGGACCAACACATTTAAATGGAGAAGTAACAATAAGTGGGGCAAAAAATGCAGCTGTTGCTATATTACCTGCAACACTTTTAATAGATGGTGTTTGTACAATAGAAAATCTTCCTAATATAAGTGATGTAAAAATGTCATGTAAGATATTAGAAGGTCTAGGTGCAAAAATAACATGGATTACACAAAATGAAATTATGATTGATACAAGAAATATAAATAAAACTATTGCATCAGAAGAATTAACAAGAAAATTTAGAGCATCTTATTATATAATTGGAAGTATGCTTGGACGCAAAGGCGATGTAACAGTTGGAATGCCTGGTGGTTGTAAACTAGGTGCAAGACCTATAGATCAACATATCAAAGGATTTGAAGCATTAGGTGCAAAAGTAGATACAACACAAGGAAAAATTACTGCCAAAGCTTCAAAATTAGTAGGAACTTCAATTTATATGGATGTTGTATCTGTTGGTGCAACCATTAATGTAATGCTTGCTTCTGTACTTGCAGAAGGAACAACCATTATTGATAATGCCGCTAAGGAACCACATATTGTAGATGTTGCAAACTTTTTAAATACTATGGGAGCCGATATTCGCGGGGCAGGAACAGATGTAATTAAAATTAATGGTGTAAAAAAACTTACAGGTAATGCAACATATTCTGTTGTTCCAGATCAAATAGAAGCCGGAACATTTATGCTTGCAGCTGTTGCAACAAAAGGTGATATTTTAATAAAAAATTGTATAACAAAACACTTAGAATCAATAACTGCAAAAATCACTGAAATTGGTGGTCAAGTAGATGACTTTGGAGATAGCATAAGAGTAAAATGTAATAAAAGACCATCTAATGCTATCATAAAAACACTTCCTTATCCAGGTTTCCCTACAGATTTACAACCTCAAATGGGTGTTGTTTTATCAATAGCAAATGGAACAAGTAGAATTATAGAAAGTATTTGGGAATCAAGATTCCAATATACTGACGAATTAAATAAAATGGGAGCCAAAATTACTGCTCAAGGAAAATCAGCATTTTTTGAAGGCGTTGATAAATTATATGGAGCTCCTGTTTATTCAACAGATTTACGTGCTGGTGCCGCATTAATTATTGCCGGTGTAACCGCAAAAGGAAAAACAGAAGTTTACAATTTAGAGCACATTGATAGAGGATATGAAAACATTGAGCAAAAGTTTAGAAACCTTGGTGCAAAAATAGAAAGAGTAACGGAGTAATATTAGAAAGAAGAAATACATATGCTAAATTTTTGTAGTTTATATAGTGGTAGTAGCGGAAATAGTTTATTTGTCGAAACAGAAAATACTAAAGTATTAGTTGATGTTGGGTTAAGTTGTAAAAAAATTGAAGAAGCTTTATGTACTATAGAAAAAAATCCTAATTCAATCGATGCTATTCTTATTACTCATGAACATTCTGATCATATAAAAGGACTATCAACAATATCACATAAATATGATATTCCTGTTTTTGCAACAAGAGAGACATTTGATGCAATGCCAACACAAACTGAAAAAATATCAAATAAAAATATTAATTATTTTTATCCTAATGAGAAATTTAATATAAATGATTTAGAAATTACACCTTTCAGTATTCCACATGATGCAGCTAACCCTTGCGGATTTACAATAAATAATGAAAAACATCAGTTAAGCATAGCAACAGATATTGGTCATATGACAAACGATATTGTAAAACACTTAGAAGGTAGTGAACTTTTATTATTAGAATCAAATTACGATACAGAAGTACTAAAATGTTGTAAATATCCATTTCATTTAAAAGCTAGAATTGCTGGGTGTACCGGACATCTTTCAAATACTATGTCTGGAAAAACAATATCTTATTTATTAAAAAATAGCAATTTAAATACAGCTATTCTTGGACATTTAAGTAAAGAAAGCAACTTTCCAGAACTTGCATATCAAACAGTAGTTGACGAATTACTAACCAATAACTGTAATACAGATTCTATAAACTTATCTGTAGCAAGTAGAGAACTACCAGGAAAATTAATAAAATTATAAATATACATAGGCTTGAGTAAAGCCTATTTTTTATGGTATTGTAAAGAGAATATACAGGAACAATTAATAATATTGGTCTTTTTTCGGTAATAGTAAATTGGGGGCCTATTATTGAAGAAAATCTATATGACAAAAAAGATGTTTTTTCATCTATTATTATTGATTTATGGGGAAATAGTATATTCCCTTTACAAGATTAAAAACTTATTATATTAGAAAAGCAATTTCAAAAATACCTTCTTGCTAATCTATACTTATGTTACAACATATCTTTTATTTTGTCAATAAAAATCGTTCGACGGCAATCGACAAATCACTATATATTCCAGTATTTTCAGCTAATCTAACTAAAACAATTTATCACAAATTATTATTGCCGAAATAATTCCTGTTATATCAGCTAATAATGATGCAATCAAAATATATCGCGTTTTTTTTACTTTAATTGAGCTTGTATAAACTGCTATTGTATATAATGTTGTCTCCGTTGCCCCCATTATTACAGAAGCTATTAATCCTATTTTTGAATCCACTCCATTTTGTTTAATTATATTTGTTGCAATTGCCATTGAAGCACTACCAGAAATTGGTCTTAATATTGCCAAAGGTACTATCTCTTTTGGAAATCTCATGGTTTTTAATATTGGTGATATTATGGTTATTATAAAATCAATTATTCCAGAACTATTTAACAATCCAATGGCAAAAAATAATCCTATTAATGTAGGAAATATTTTTATTGTTATTTTCATTCCTTTTATAGCACCATTTAAAAATAATTCAAAAATTGGCTTTTTCTCTATAATTCCTGTTAAAACTATTATTAAAATAACCATTGGCATTGCTATTACTGAGATATAATTTACAATCTTAATTTTATTCACATCCTTTTTTAGTCAAGAAAATTATTAATTTTGTAACAATTATTCCAACAATTCCTGCACAAATTGTGGAAAACCATACTGGAAAAATTATCCTAGTGGGATTATTAGAACCAAGTGAAGTTCTAATAGCAATTATAGTAGTAGGTATAATCTGTAAAGATGATGTATTAAGAACTATTAATATCATCATATTATCTGACAAATACTCTTTATTTAAATTTTCTTTTTGCATTTCTTCCATTGCTTGTAATCCAAGTGGAGTTGCAGCATTTCCTAATCCTAATATATTTGAAATAATATTCATCGTTACTTTATCATAAACTAGGGAATTTAAATTTGGAAACAATCTTGTTATAACTGGTCTTAAAAATTTTTTTAAATACTTTATTATATTTGTATTTGACGCAATTTCAATTAAACCACTCCATAAACAAGTAGTTCCTATAAGAGTCAATGTTAAAGAAACAGCACTCTCTGATGAAGATGTAATTGCTAAATTTAAATTTTCTAAATTTCCAGCTATAATAGCGTATATTATTGAAATAATTATAAAAATTGGCCAAATATTATTTAACAATTTTTTCCTCCTTAATACTTTATTATTTACCATTAAATATATATTCTTTTATATTTAAAAAATAACAAATTTTTACAAAAATAATTGACCAAGTTTTATATTTGTGTTATTATATATGAGAATTGAAAAAATAATTTTAGGAGGACATGTTATGAAATCAACAGGAATTGTTCGAAAAGTGGATGAATTAGGAAGAATTGTTATTCCAAGAGAAATAAGAAATAAATTTGAAATAGCAGAAAAAGATCCTTTAGAAATATACGTAGATGGTTCATCAATTATTTTAAAGAAATATGAACCAAATTGTATTTTTTGTGGAAATTCAAAAAATTTAATTGCTTTTAAAGATAAATTAGTTTGCCCAAAATGTGCAGAAAAAATTGGTGCGATAGAATCAACAATGAGTGAAGAAGCAGATGAATAATCACCTGCCTCTTTTTTATTTATCTAAGAAATACATATAAATTTCATTTTTATTAACTTCTCTATCTTTTGCTATTTGTTTTATTATTTCCTTTTTATTTAATCCTTTTTTTTCATATAATTTATAATGTTCATCTAAAGAAATTTGACTAAAATCTTCATTTTCTTCTATATTTATTTTATTTCCTTCAATAATCAGTATCATTTCCCCTTTTAATGAATCAATTTCATTTAATAAATCATCAATATTTTTTCTAATAAATTCCTCATGAATTTTAGTTATTTCTCTTGCTAATACAATTTTTCTATCTTTTAGTATCTCTTTTAAGTCTATAAGCGTTGTTTTCATTTTATGTGGTGCTTCATATATTATTATTGTTTTATTTGATGTTTCTATCTCCTTTAATTTTTGTTTTCTTAATTTTTTATTTAATGGTAAAAATCCCAAAAACTCAAATTCTTTTGTGGAAATTCCAGAAACAATTAATGCATTAATCATTGCACAAGCTCCTGGAATAGGAATTATTTCTATATTTTCGTCAATTGCTTTTTTTATAACTTCTTCTCCTGGATCGCATATTCCAGGTGTTCCTGCATCTGAAACTAATGCTATATTTTCTCCATTTTTTAATTTTTCAATTAATATTTCACTTTTTATTTCTTCATTATGTCTATGGTAACTTATTAAAGGCTTATTTATTTCATAATGATTTAATAATTTTAAGGTTTGTCTTGTATCCTCAGCTGCTATTAAATCAACTTCTTTTAATATTCTTAAAGCTCTTAATGTAATATCTTCCAAATTTCCTATTGGTGTTGCAACTATATATAATTTTCCTATCATGTTTTATTTTCCTTTCTTTACTTAATATATTCTACCATATTTTTTTATTTTTTTAAATAGTTTTTTATTTTATATGTTATTTTTTCACATTAATCATATATTATAATAAAAGGATATATTAATATGAAAAATAACAAGAAAAATATATTTAATTTTAAAGATTTTAAAAAAAATACTTGTAATTCATTATTTGAAGTTGAATATTTTTTAAACAATTTTAATTCATTTTTACAATATTTAAAATTATATAATTTTTTAAACAAAAAATAATTTTTATTTTAAATAGTTAAATATATTAATTATAGTTAAATATATTAATTATATTTAACTATTTTTTTATAATATATAAAAAAATATATTATCATATTTAATAATTATTTTTATTTATAATTAATTATTATTTTTATTTTTATTTAATAAATAATTTTATTTATTAATATTTTTATTTAATTAATCAATTATTTATTAAATTATTTTACATTAATACAAATAATTTAATTTCAAAAAATAAATTAATAATTATTATAATTAGAAATATAAATATCCATTTAGAATTAATTATTAAAATTAATATTTATCTAATTACAAATTATAAAAAATATTTAATGTTAATTTTACAATATTTTTTCGAATAAATTTTTATCTCTTGATTTTTGTTCACTAAAAACTATACTCTTCTATTGTTAATCTTATTTGATTTTTCTTTTTATCTCTTAATTATCCTCTAACCATTAACTTCCCTTATAATTATAACATTAAAATTATTTAAGCAAAATTATATTTTTCCATTTTTTTCCTTATGGTTATTTCTTCGCCATACTTTTTCCTATTTTATTTTACAATATTCATCTAATAAATTCTCATTTTCTTTTCCATTAATTAATATTTTTATTGAGTTTATTTCTTTTAAATTTGTCAATGTATTAACAATACTATTAATTATTTTTAATTTATTTTCCTCATTTTCATAATTTAAAAATTCATTTGAAAAATTTATTATTGCACATCCATTTTCTATTTTCACATCATTTAATATAGTACCATCTGGAATTAATTTTTTTAATTTATCATTTTGAGGTCCTTTTATTAAATATTCTATTAATTTTTTTTCTGGATTTTCTATTAATAAATTTGCATCTATAATTTTTGTTTCAATTTCTAATTGTCCATTTTCGATATTTTCGAAATATAATAATACCTTAGTTTGTCTACTTTGCTCATCTGATATTTCCTCTTGTGGAATATAATCTTGATACTCATTCTCAATTTTCTTTATTTCTATATTTCTAAAAATAAAAAAAACACCAATCCCAACAATTACTAAAGTTATTATAGCTCCAATTATTCTTTTCATATAAAATTCCTCCTCAAAAAAATTATATTATTTTATTATTATTTTAGAACAAAAAAATAAAGTGAAGAATATCACTTTATTTTTTCAAATATTTTATTTATATTTATTTTAATTATTTTCATAAAAATAAATAATATAATAAATAAAATAAAAATTAATATTAATAATGATTTAATTATATTTATTTCATCAAATACTCTTTCAAAATACATAATTAGCATAATAATTATTATAGAAATTCCATACTGATACATTATATTATTATTTGATTTTTGACAAGTTATCTCTGATGTTAAATCTAAATTTAAATTTTTAAAATTAATAAATAATAATATATAACTATATAATATTATAATTAATAATTCTATTATAAAAAATAATATATAATATATTATAGGTATATCTAATTTTAAATTTGCAACAATAAGTTCAAATGCTACCACAGTAATTATATTTAAAAATATTTGAGGCAATCCTATATATATATATTGTCTATATAATGAAATTGGAATATATTTCATATATATGGCATTTTCTCCCTTTTTTGATATCGCTGTAATCGATAATTTACAAAAAGAAAATAATATTTGCATAATTATAACTGCCATTGATATTGTTTGAATAGCTAAACTATTTTCACTAATATTTTCTAGTATATTATTATCATTCATGCTTTTAACCATTAAAGGTAAAAATATATTTATTAATAATAATATTGTAACAACAATAATAATATATTGAAATATATCTTGAATAAAAATAAATTTATTTTCAAAAAGACTTTTTACTTCTCTTTGAATATACGAAATATTTTTTGACTTTTGTTTTTTTATTTTTATTTTATTTTTATTTTTAAATTTATTTTCTTCAATATTTTGTTTTGTAATTAATATATTTTTTAAATATATTTTTTTACCAATAATTATTAAAATAAAAAATAAAATTATATTTATACTTATAATTTTTATTAAATTCCATAAATTAATAAAAAAATTATTTTTAGATAATAAATTTAAAAATGGATTTATACAAATTAATTTATTATTAAATTTATCTAAATCATTATTTATTTTTAAAATTAATTCTTGAACTTTTTCAAAATCATTTAATTCTTGAATATTTATATTATTAAAAATTGTATTTTTTAATCCATATATTCCTATTTGAAAAATAATAAATGTTAATACAAATATTATTATCAATTGAAATATTTCTTTATTTCTAACAATTTTTGAAATTATTGTTGTAATCATCATTATTATTGAAATAATAAGAATTGGAATAATTGGAAAAATCAATAATACTAATATCATTTTTATAAAATATATTATAGTCATATTTGCATATATCCCATACATAATTAATGTTGGAAATAAAAATATCATTTCAGAAAAATATGTAATAAATAAAATATTATTAAATTTTGCAATAAGTATCTCTTCTGGTTTCAGTGGCAGAACAATAATATTTTCTATATCTTTCGAAAAGAATAAAACATAACTACAAATTAATACTACTTGAAATGCAATCAAGCCTAATATTATTGGCAAATATAATTTTAAAAATGTTGTTTCTAATCCAATTCCATGTAAATATTCAATTATTCTATAACTAACATATGTTAATATTCCAATAACAAATATTGTCATCCATTTAAAAATAGACTTTTGTTTTTTTGTTCCAGTAACTATTGGCATATTTTCAACATAATCTTTTACTAAGATTTCTGTTAATTTTTTTATTTTATTAATCATTTTTTATAATCTCCATATACAATTCTTCTAATGAACGATTTTCTTTCATTTTTATCTTCATTTCTTCTAATGATCCCACAAATATTAATTTTCCATTATTTATTATTCCTACTCTTGTACATAATTTTTCGGCAACATCTAATATATGTGTTGAAAAAAACACTGTATCTCCTTTTTGAACCTTCTCATGCATTATTTTTTTTAGTTCATATGTTGCTTTAGGATCAAGACCAGTCATAGGTTCATCAATTATCCAATTTTTGGGATCACTTAATAAAGATGCTATAATTACTATCTTTTGTCTCATTCCATGAGAATATGTTTGAATTTTATTTTCTAGACAATTTTGCATATCAAATCTTGTAACTAATTCTTTTATTCTTTTTGTTCTATTTTCCGTATTTACCTGATAAATATCAGCAATAAAATTTAGATACTCACTTCCTTTTAACTTTAAAAACATATCTGGACTATCTGGAACAAATCCAAATTTTTGCTTTGCCTCTACGGGTCGACTCGTTATACTTATTCCATCAATTAATATATCTCCCTTATCTATGTTTAAAATTCCAGTTATCATTTTTATAGTTGTTGTTTTTCCAGCACCATTAGGTCCTAGAAATCCAAAAATTTCTCCATCATTTATTTGTAAATTCATTCCATCAATTACATTATTTTTCCCATCATATGACTTAGAAACATTATTTATTTGTATCATTATAATCATCCTTTCTGCTATTTATTATAACATAAAAAAAAGATAAAACCTATACGGTTTTACCTTTTTTCACTAATTATTTACAAAAGAAATTTTGAATTCTGTATCATTTCCTAATTGTATTAATAAATTTGCCTTTTTAGTTTCAGCAGCTGTATTATTTCCACTAGATATATCAAAACTTAATACATAAATATTTGAATCCATTCTTGCTTGAGTATTTGATACTATATTATAATAATAATATCTATTATTTATATAATTTTTAAATTCATCTACAGTTGGAAAATTTTTACTTCTAAATGTCTCATCAACTTTTTTATATAAATTTTCATAATCTTTTGTATTAATCATTTGTATAACATTACTTAAACATATAGCCGCTTTTTGTTGATCTGTTAATGCATTATATTTTGCTTTATAATCATCTATTTCAATTGTATAATTATCTAATTGAATATCAAAATCTAATACACTTTTACATTCAAATGTATAATAATTTTCCTTTGTATCTTGAGCTATATATTTTGTTGTTGCTTCTCCATAACTCATACCATATTTTTCCAATGTCAAATTTTCAATTGTTTGATTATAATCATTTACATATTCCTCAAATGAATTATATGATCCAAATCTTTTATTTTTGTAATCATCATTAAGTAAATCATATGCGTCTTTAGTATCATATAAAACCATATTTTGATAATACTCTAGATATCGTGTTATTATATCTTCATCTGTAGCATTTTTCAATGTAAATTTTTTTGAAGAATCATATGAACTAAGTTTTGTTGTTGTTGTTTGTTCTTTTAATTTTGAAATTATACTATCATATTCAGTTTTTGTTATTCCGTCTTTTTCTATTTTCTCATCATATAACATATTATCATAATTTGTATTTAAAATTATATACATAGTTTTATTATTTGCATAATTGTTATAGAACAATCTTCCATAAATATATATTTTTGCTTCAACATCAACTTCTATTTCTTGATAATATGCATCTTCAATATAAAATTTTTGTGAACTTTCTAAATTATCATTTATAATCTTTTCAGCTGTCAATAACACATTTTTTGATGCTACTCTTTGTAATTCTGTTTCAACTTCTAATTCTGGTGCATCTTGACTTGTATCAATATTATTTTCATTATTTTTTAGTTTTCCTAATAGAATTAATATTCCTCCACATAACATTAATAATACCATTAATGTTATTATTATAATAATTATTTGTTTTTTCTTCATTAATAACTCCTTTATCTAAAGTTTAATATATTCACTTATAGCACTTAATACATCTTCAACTGGAACTTTTCCATTTCTATTTAGTAATTTATTTTTATATTCTCCTCCTGGATCTGATACTAAATAATAATATTTACCTGTTTGTGAGTCTTTTTCAATTGCTAACAATACTATAAAATGGTGACTTGTTTTATATCTTGCTGTACTCTTGGTTATATGAGCTATAACTGGTTTTCCTTCCATTAATTGTGCATTTATACCGTCTCCATTTCCAGATGGTACATAATCCTTGAATGGTATTTTTAACAATTTATATAATGCTGTTCTCCAATTGCTATATCCATAATCATAATATAAAGTTGCTGGATTTATTGCTCCATATCCTCCATATCCATTTAGTACAATCGCTGCTGCCGTAATTCCACAGCCCTTACTTGCCATATCATTACCTGATCCACTTTTAATACTATTCATATCTGATTTCAATTGTGCATTTGTTTGTTTAAAGTTTTTATAAGTAATATTTCCTACTTGATATACTGAATTATAATATTGTCCACTTATTCTATTTTCTTCACCTATAACTCCTTCATACCCTTCAAGTGTTGAAATACCAGCAGCATTAAATATTTTTGACATGTAAGATATTACTGATACTCCCCAGCTTGCATTACAATATGTTGGTGCTATTTGTGTTACTGAATATCTTCCTGCTTTAAAATAATATGATCCATTAGCAATTACATTACCAAAATCTAATGTTGCTTCTCTAAAGCTTGGATAACTTCTCCATGTTCTAGTATTTGAACTCTTTGGATTTCTATATGATTTTCCATTATAAGATCCTGTCATACTCATCCAGTTATGTGTTTCAGCTGCTATTGCTCCTGAAAAATCTGTTCCACATGATGATTCAACTTGTGTTACAGCAATCGCAAATACTGCATTTACATGATAAGTTTGTTGCATTTCTAAAAATGTATTAACCTCTCCTAATAAATTTGTTTTGGCTTTTCCTTTATAAACACTTTCTATCGCATTTTTTAATACTTGTGCATCTGTAATAACAATTGATTGATCTGATTTAGTTGTATCTACAATATAATCATAGCCAGATGATGAGTGTGCACCTGATTCTGATATCATAATACCTGACCAAATACTACTAAAATTCATTGAACCTTCATCAATATAATCAGATGTTCCTGTTGCTTTATTTAACAAATATAATGTTAAATCCACTAAATTAGCTGTGCTCTCATTATTCTCTAATACCTCAATCAACCAAGATAATGTTCCTAAATCTGTCATATTATCATATGCTTTTTGGTGTGATATTAATATTTTTACAAAATTTGTAGGAGTACTTTCATCTGTATCTGTTTTCTCTTTTGATTGAGTTTCTCCTTTAATATATTTTTTGTATGTTATCTCCTGAGAATTTGTTTCTTTTCTATTAATTGTTCTTCTCTGTTTTTGCAACTGTGTTCGTGTTCTAATCACATGAGCTTTAAGTGATTGCTTAAAATTTCCACCCAAAACAGCAGCCCAATCAATTTTTAATTCCGTTCTAGTAGTTACACTTTCTCTAGCGTTAAAATAATAAGTTTGCCATTCTTCACTATATCCATCTGTTGTCTCTGGCCCTGTTTTTTCTACTGTAGTATTATTAGTAAATTCTGTAGTTGTTTCCACAAACCAAGCATCTGCATAAATAACTTCTACTTGTGTTTGATCATAATAATATGTAATTTTGTTTTCTGCATAATAATCATATGGTGCATTTCCAATCTTATTCCATGTTCCAACTTGCGTATGTTCTTCAACAGCTGTTATATCCGTAGTATCCTTTTCAAATACATCTATCTTTTGTTGAAAATCTTCCGTATATTCCTTTCTATTTATATTTACTGTTGTTGTTGTACTATCGAAAATACCTATAGTTATCTTTGTATTATATACTAATTGAGCTACTTCTTCAACAAATTCATATTCTTCTGAATGTAATAATAAAATCCATAAATATTCGAATGGCATTACATATTGCTGTACCATTGATTTATAATTTATTTTTGTTTTATCTATATTATATTTATTATATTTTGCAGTTACTATTTCTTCTGTATTTGTTTCTATCTTATATCTATTATCATAATCATTTTGAATTTTTTCTTCCGTATATGGTGATGCTATTTTTTCTCTTACTTGTAGTGATGTATTATTACTTTCGAAATATCCACTTTCTTCAGTCCACACTGCAATTACCGCATTTCCTTCTTCATCTAATGTAAAATAATTAAATACATCTCTATTTCCTGTATTTGCATAATTATTGTACATCGTATCAAATTGAGATGAATCTGTATATGTAAGGTTTTTTCTTTGTTCTCCTTCATCTGTTGTTTGAATTCTATCAAATTGTATAACTCCATTAATTTTGTCGTCACTTGAAGCTAATGAGCTAATATATGGATATTGTGTTACAAGTTCTGCATTTAACAAATATTCTAATTGTTCTGGATTATCTAAATAATCTGAATATGTTGTATTTAAACACCACATTATTTCTGCCTGTGTACATTCATCTAAAGATGTTATTTTTTTATCAAGCTTTTTTTGCATATTAAACAAATCAATTATTTCTGCATCTGTCATTTTTTCAATTTCTTCATCCGTATAGCCTTTATCTTTTAAAGCTTGATTTATTATTGTACTTTTTTCTACCGTTATACCATTACTTCCAGAAATTGTTGCTCCACTTGTATAAATCTTAGGTCTGCCTTCCTTGTCTTCTTTCCAAGTTCCATCGTCCACAAATATATAATATACAAATGAAGCTAAAGCTACTATTACAATGGCAATTATTAGTACTATAGCACAAACTTTTTTTACACCTTCTTTGATCATAACACATCACTCCCATCATATTAATTATAACATATAATTCTTATTTTGGCTAGATTATAAGAAAAAAGTTGCAAAATTGCAACTTTTTTACAAATTAACAGATATTATTTGTGATTCTTTATTTGTACTAGAAGTATTATTATTAAATATTACATCAGAAAATACTAATGCCTTTGTTTGTCTATCTGTACTATATGTTTTTGAAAATTTTATATTAATTTTTGACATAGCTCCTGAATTTATTTTTAATAATCCACTAAAAAGTTCATGACTACGAGAATAATAATTTATACCATTCTCATCTTGAATATATATAGTCTTTGTACTATTTAAAGTATCTAATATAACTTGACTCTCTGTTTTATTTTCAATTTTAACTTCATATTCTTCATAATCAAAATATTGTTTTTTATACAAAACACTTATTTTTAAATTTTGATATACTGTTTCTTTATTTATTTCTGCTTTATCTATGAAATTATTTACATTTAATTTATTTTCTCCATTTTTATATACAACAGTAATATAATCTTGTGTAGTTGTTCCATTCAATTCTCCAGTTGCCATAAAATCATTTTTCATTGTTATTTTATATACGCTTCCTGTCCAATTTTCAACTGTTGCTGTCCTCTTTTGAGAAAAATTACTATTTATATATTTACTATAAAAATCATTTGCTGTTGGATACATTTCACTTTTACAATCATCTGATAATAATTCATATGCTTTTTCAATATTTTTATTATTACAATATTCTATAAAATTTTGAATAATTCCAACTTCTTCATCTTTTTGTGATTTAGAAAATGTTGTACCATCTACAGCTGATTTATCATTTATTATAGTTGAATTAGTTGTTACTTCTTTAGTTGTTGATGTAGTATAATTATTATTAATTATTGGAACATTATTTTCTACTTTTTTTCTTTGTTGCTTCATTTGAAAATTTATAAAATAAATTATTCCTAATATTACAATTACAACAATTATTCTTTTCCAGATATATTCTTTATTATCATAATAAAATCTTCTTATTTTTCCAAACATATAAATTATTCCTTTTTACTTTTAATTTATTTCTTTCAAACTATCTTTTGATTTTGCAAATTCTTCAACATTATTCATAACTGCATCAACAAATTTCTTTTGTTGATCATCACTTAATTTATTTGAAGCAGCTATCTTTTTAACTCTATCTTCAAATTCGCCATACTCTTTTTTGGTCATCTTGCTAGGTTTCTTTCCAGCATCTCTATACATTTTAGCTATTGATGCTGTTTTTGCTACAGCTTTTTTTCTATCCTGTTGATCCCAACCTTTATCTCTACTCATTTTTATTGCTGCCACAAATTCATCCAAATCTTTAGTTCCATAACTATATAAATCTTTATAACCTTCTGCCAAATTTTGAGCATCTTCCAAATCTTTGCAATCTGCAAATTCTCTTTGAATTGCTTGGATTGTTGTATTATCATGAACAAATGCCTGTGCTTGTTTTTCAAGATTAGCGCTCTTATATTCAGAATAATTATCATATTGAGCAATCTCATATGCTTTTTTTATTGCATCCATATCATATGTATTATTTTTCCTTGTAGAACCTAAAGCATATCCAGCAGCACCCAATCCTGCACCATATTGCCAAATTTTTTGTGGATCTTCAGATGCAATTCCTATACTTGCACCAACCAATCCTGCTGCAGTTCCTACAAATGCTCCTGTCGCTTTTTCTGTTACACCTTTTAGATATGCACCACTATTTACATTATTTACAATTCTCTTAAGTTTTTGTCCAGCATATTCTTGTGCTGCACCTGCAAATCCTTTTATAGGTCTTGTTATTTTTGGATACTTCTTTTGAAGTTTGCTCCATAATTTTTTTATTTTATTTTGATTTACTTTTTGTTGTTGAGGAGCTATTTTTGTTTTTGGCTTTTGTACCATTTTAGGTTGTTCTTTTGCTTGCTCTTTAGATTGTTTTTCCATTTTTTCATGTATTCCATAATTTGCTAAAGCATTTTTATATTCTGGATCTCCTGGTTCTATTCCCTCTGCCTTTAGTTCATCTTTTTGATCTTGAGTTAACTTCGTACTCCATCCATCTTTATCAACTTGATTTTCCTTTTGTTCATCATCAGTATATGTTTGTTTATCTTCAGCAGTTTTTGCTGAAGCATTATCCATACCAGCCAATAATGTATCTGGTGACTTTGATCCCTCATCATCATTTGAGTCATTTCCATCTTTAGACCCGCTTCCAACACCTTGTGGTTTTGGTGAATGGTGTCCTAAATGCAATAATTTATTCATTGCATTCATTGCAATACCTGCACCAAGAGCTCCTCCTAAAGTTCCTGGTGTTTGTGCTCTGTCTAAGCCAAACATTCTCTTAACAAATTTTTCGGCAGGTAACATAAATCCTATTGCAACCAATGTATATAAAACATTCTTACTAGCTAAGTCAAATGCGGCACCAATTAACACTGTATATAATATTAAATGTACTGGTTGTATTACTAGATTACCTATATACTCTTTAAACCACATTTCAAATGCTTGAGCTTTACCATCTCTAATCTTATCGATTGGATATGTTAAAGCTACTAATGGTGCAATCATTGTTAAAAAAGCCAAATATATTATCCTTTTCATATATGAAAATAAGAAGAATATTGTATACCATACTAATACTAAAAATGCTAATACATATCCAACATATGCTAAAGTTCCACTTTCTTGCAAAGCTGCATTTACTCTATACATTCCCATAAGATTTCCTGTATTCCAAACAATTCTATGAGGAGTTGTTGAAGTATCAATTATTTTATCAAGATCTTCCTTTCCAATAGCATCTTGATGCTTCTTTAATTCTTTTTCTATTTTTCCGTCTTCATCTTCATATACAACAACATATTTATTAGATGATGTAACTCCTTTTGCCATATCTATAAATTTATCATTTAAATTCATTGAAAATGACATTATATAATGCATTAGAAAAATTAAACAAAAGCCTACAACCCAATCGTTTAAAATTGACTTATATTTAGCCTTTTCACTTGAAACACTTGATATTAATATTCTTATTCCTAAATAAATAAGTACTAATAGCATCATTATTATTGATACATTTCTTAATATATAATACCATTTAGCAATTGTTCCTTTTAATTGTTCTCCAACATTATCTACCACTTTTGATGTATTTTTATAAATTTTCATTTTTAGAATAATCATTCCTCCTGAAGAACTACCACTAGCTCCAGTTGACCCAGCATATCCTGGCATTGAACCAGTATAAACACCACCACTGCCACCAGTTAAATAATTTGAAGCTACTTGAGATACAGAAATTTGCGCCTCATACGTATCTCCTCCACTTGTCCATGATACATTCTTACTACTTCCAACTCCGAACACTAACATCTGCTGTAGTTCCTGAATATCCATATTTTTTTAACTCATCAAGAATTTCATTATCAATAACATCTTGAGTTATTGTATTATCGTGCATTCTTTCAGGACTAGCTATAAGATCTTGTTCCTCTTTTTCATATCTACTATCTGACATATCTGCAAAGAAATTAACATTTAATATTCCTACTTCATTCGCAAAAATTTCTTCTGGTGATACTTTATAAATTGGCAAAACAGCTTCATGTCCAAACTTATTACTATTTATATATGCCCCTGCAAAAACTCCTGCTCCAATACTAACTACTGCCACTAATCCTATAGCTCCTGCAGATAATGTTCCAATAGCAAGAGTTTGACCAATAGCAGTTGCAATTGCTGCCGCTAATCCTGCAACTGCTCCACCAGTAAGTACTATTAATGTTGCTATCAATGCAGTTGCTACAACCCCAGCAGCAATTGTTGCGATTATTTCTAAAACTGTATTATCCAGGCTAACTCTTATTATTGACGTATTCATTTGGTATAATACATTATGCGCTATATTCAAAATTCCATCGCCAAATGCTAATAACAAATCTGCAACTGGCTTTAACAATTTTCCACCAACTTCATCTTTAGCAAATGCTATATTGCTTGGAAATAAAATACTCAATAATACAATTACTACTATTATTATTACTAATTTAGATTGCAACCTTTTTAGAATAAATTTCATTATATTTTTTCCTTTCTATTCTATTTCTTTTTTCTTTCTATTTTCTACTAACTTATTTAAATTTGTCTCAACAAATTCAAATTCTTTTTGTGTTGGGGAAATTTGTATTATAGCAGATTCTTGTCCAACTTTAAGTAATCCTTCACCCTTTCCACAAGTTACTAGAAAACTTGCTTCTCCTTCACTTAATTTAAATACTTCTTTTAAATATTGTATTTCTGATTTATCTTGTGCTAAAAACAATTTTGTATCTGAAGATGTAAGAACTGCTTGGGCTTCTGGTTTCTCATAAAAGTCTTGAAATCTTTGAGAAACTACTGATAAAGAAACATTTCTTTTTCTTGCACGTCTAGCCATTGTATTTAAAAAGTCTACGGCTTCACTATATGGAAGTAACATCCATGCCTCATCAACAATTACTCTTTTCTTTGTTGCTTTCTTTCTATCTTCACTGTTTTTCTTAACATATTTTTCCCATATCCAAGTTAAAAGAATTTGTTGTGCCAATGGTCTTGCAAATTTTTCCTCTAATTGTGATATATCCAAATTTATAAATGGTGCTCCATCTAATAATTCAAATGTTGATTGCCCATCAAAATATGCCATTTGTCCATTATATTCTCTTATATATTGTTTCATTACTTTTAGTAAATAGCTGTAATGAAATCTATAGTCATCATTCGTATTTGATTGTGCTTTTCTTTGCAATCTTCTATACCAAGAGCCTATTGTTGGCATCTTCTTTTTGTCTCTATATAATTTTTGTCCTCTATTAAAACTTTCTGTTGCTTCATATAAACTATTAGGGTCACTTGTAATTCCTAGAGCTGCATATTCTTCAGCAACAGATTCTGCAATAATTTGTTTTGTTAATTCATTTACTTCTGTACTTCTTGTACTTCCTCTTGCCATTGTTAATAATGATTGTGTAACATCTTCTACTTTGTTTTCAACATTTAAAACTAATCTTTCTCTTCCTGTAATTTCATCTCTTGTTTTTTCTGTTTCTATATCGAATAAATTTATTATTGTTGAAGAATTTGGACTTATTACAACATTAATTCCACCAAGCGATTCTGCTACAATTGTATACTCCCCTTCAGCATCCAATGCTAAGCTTTCTATATCCATTAATATAGAAGATCTACTTATCAATGTTTTCATTGTTACAGATTTACCAGCACCAGACTTAGCAAATATAACCATATTATAATTTGTTAAAGAACTATGAAAATTATCAAATAATATTGGTGTACCTGTTTGTCTATTAAATCCTAAAGGTATTCCTGTATCATGTCCTACTTCTGATGTAACAAATGGAAATACTGTAGCCATTGAACGTCTATCAAATGTGTGTGATTTTCCTATTTTATCTTCCATCAGTGGTAGATTACTTTTAAAAGCATCTTCTTGCATTGCCCAAGCAGTTTTTATTCCAACTAATGATTTTGACATCTCTGTTGATAATAATTTTGTTACTCTATCTAATTCATCTTCACTATATGTAAAAATTGTTGATATTACACTAGCACTATACAACTTATTAAAACCTGCTGCAATTTCATCTCTTAATTGCTCTGCTTCATATCTTTTTTGTGATAAATTACTTTCTCTATTGATATTTCCTTTATCTGCAGCTACAATTCTCTCTGTTTCCAATTCATTAATTACTCTATTTAATTCATTCTGTGACCTTGCCTCCTGAATAGGGTTAATATATATAGATGTATTTATATCTCCAAAAAGATACATGTCTCTAAAAAGTTCAGGAAAAGTACACATTCTTGGTAAAGCTGAAACAAAAAAGCTTCTAGCATATCTTTTCATATTAGAAATGATTTCTAATCTATCTACATTAGATACATCTATTCCAGATGGTGCAATAAGTTCTTTTATTGTTGTTCTTTTAAATAAGTCTGGCATTTGATTATTCTGATTTAGTTGTCTTTCTTGTTCTTGTCTTT
>ENA-ORLU01001298-ORLU01001298.1-human-gut-metagenome-genome-assembly--contig:-NODE-1298-length-19141-cov-3.419954_pt1 | contig 19141 bp, 13 predicted proteins | sample MGYA00243009_ERZ508833 | MGnify/ENA primary metagenome ERZ508833 (study PRJEB26277, sample SAMN04329763) | human gut metagenome | biome: human-associated habitat | host: Homo sapiens | place: USA...
TAGAACAAAAGCCGAACACTTCTTTGATATAGCCGCCTCAATGGATAACAATCATCAAGGAGTACAAATTCACCGGAAATTAATGAATACCATTCTATCATGAAACAATCTTTTCAAAACACCCGGTACCGGGCGATTCTGCTCCTGACCGGATTGATGCTTGCCATGACCGCTATGGCGCAAACCCTAACGAATGATGCTCTTGACTTGTCGGGCATGTGGCGCTTCCAACTGGATCCGATGGGATTCGGTAAAACTCCCGGTTCGGAACTCTATCTGGACAAGCTCTCTGAAACCATTATGCTCCCCGGATCGACAGACCAGGGAGGTAAAGGAATTAAAAATACGGCACGCTACGTAGACCGTTTAAGCCGTAAATTCGAATATCAGGGAGCCGCCTGGTACCAACGTGAAGTAGTGATTCCGGAAGATTGGGCAGATCGGGAGATTTACCTGAAGCTGGAACGTTGCCATTGGGAAACCACCGTCTACGTGGATGACAAAGAGGCAGGAATGAAAGAGCACCTGAGCACACCGAACACGTTCGTATTGACTCCGCTACTTACTCCGGGAATCCACACACTGACCATTTGCGTAAACAATACACTTAAATATCCGATGGATCAATGGAACCATGGAACAACCGAATATACGCAGACTAACTGGAAGGGAATAGCCGGAGACATCTCACTATATGCCAAGGAGAAAGCGCATATCCGCCAGATCAATGTATACCCCGATGTCAGCTCGAAAGCTGTGGAAGTATCTCAGGTACTTGCAGGCATACGCCAAACGCTCCCGATGGGAAATAGGGTGAAACTCTGGGATGAATTCACACCTTATTTATACGAGATAGAAGCCAGTTGGAACGTAGACGGAAAGACAGATACTCAAACCCGAACTTTCGGCATGCGGAACGTAGAGCAGGGTAAACATCATATCCGCCTGAACGGAAGACACATTCACTTACGTGGAGTACTGGATTGTGCAGTCTTTCCCCTGACCGGTTATCCGTCGACAAATGTGGATGACTGGAAACGCATCTTCACCACCATTAAAGAATATGGAATGAATCACGTACGCTTTCACTCCTGGTGTCCGCCGGAAGCAGCTTTCATCGCTGCCGATCTGGTCGGTTTCTATCTGCAACCGGAAGGACCGAGCTGGCCGAACCACGGTCCGAGACTGGGTAACGGACAACCGATTGACAAATACCTGATGGACGAAACCATTGCACTGACCAAGGAATATGGGAATTACGCTTCTTACTGCATGCTGGCTTGCGGCAATGAACCTTCCGGTCGTTGGGTGGCATGGGTCAGCAAGTTCGTGGATTATTGGAAAGCCACCGATCCGCGTCGTGTATACACAGGAGCCTCCGTTGGAAACAGCTGGCAATGGCAACCTCACAATGAGTATCATGTGAAAGCCGGCGCACGCGGACTTAGTTGGGCAGGTGCGCAACCGGAAAGTGAATCGGATTATCGTGCAAGAATCGACACGGTGAAACAACCGTATGTATCACACGAAACAGGTCAATGGTGCGTATTCCCGAATTTCAATGAGATCCGTAAATATACCGGAGTCAACAAAGCGAAGAACTTTGAAATCTTCCGGGATATTCTGAACGATAACCAAATGGGAAGCCAGAGTCACGACTTTATGATGGCTTCGGGCAAATTGCAGGCACTCTGCTACAAACATGAGATTGAAAAGACCTTGCGTACTCCGGACTATGCGGGATTCCAGTTGCTGGCTCTCAATGATTATTCCGGCCAGGGAACTGCATTAGTCGGTGTACTGGACGTGTTCTTTGAAGAAAAAGGATATATCAACGCAGAACAGTTCAGACGCTTTTGCAGTCCGACCGTACCTTTGGCACGTATTCCTAAATTTGTATATGCCAACAATGAAACATTCCATGCCGACATTGAAGTATCTCATTTCGGAGCTGCTCCCTTAGAAAGTGCAAAAACAGTATATACCATTAAGGATAAATTCGGAAAAGTATATGCTCATGGAACTGTCGGCACCCATCACATTCCCATCGGAAATCTTTATTCTCTGGGTAGTGTAGATATGACTCTGGAAGGAATCGATACACCGCAGAAACTAAATCTGGAAGTACGTATCGAAGGCTGTGATGCCGTAAACGACTGGGATTTCTGGGTATATCCGGCACAAGTGGAACTGGTACAAGGAACAGTATATACCACCGACACCTTGGACGCCAAGGCATTGGCTGTGTTACAAGACGGAGGAAATGTGCTGATTACGGCTGCCGGAAAGATACAATACGGCAAAGAAGTCAAACAATACTTCACTCCCGTATTCTGGAATACTTCCTGGTTCAAGATGCGTCCGCCGCACACAACCGGTATTTTCCTGAATGAATATCACCCTCTTTTCCGCGAATTCCCTACCGAATATCATAGTAACCTTCAATGGTGGGAACTGCTGAACAAAGCGCAGGTGATGCAATTCACCGACTTCCCGGCAACATTCCAACCAACGGTTCAAAGTATTGATACCTGGTTTATCAGCCGGAAAATTGGCATGTTGTTCGAAGCAAAGGTATTGAACGGTAAATTGATGATGACCAGTATGGACATTACTTCCCAACCGGAAAAACGAATCGTTGCCCGCCAGATGCACAAAGCAATCCTGAATTATATGAATTCGGATGCTTTCCGTCCGGCAGACAAGATAGCTCCGGAGCTGATACAAGCATTATTCACCAAAGTGGCGGGAGATGTGAAATCTTATACCAAAGATTCTCCTGACGAGCTCAAACCGAAAATTAACTAAATGGGAATTATCAGGCACGAATTACACGGATTACGCTGTTGCTTTATAAAAGCGTAATTCTAAAAACCGTGAAATCCGTGTAATCCGTGCCTAAATTCCATAAACAATATACATTAAATATCATTTTACATGAAAACTACGATCATAGGCTTGCTACTCTTGGCAACGGCAAGTGTCAATGCACAGGAGAAAGCCCAAACATACCAGTTGGCAGATGCTCCCCGCTACAGTGAGGAGACGGGATATGGATATGATCTCGTCGCTACTCCCGAAAAAGGCAGCAAGGCACCCTTCTTCTTTTCTGTCCGCGTGCCGGACGGTAACTATCAAGTAACCGTTCGCCTGGGAAGCAAGAGACAGGCAGGGGTGACAACAGTAAGAGGCGAATCACGCCGACTGTTCATTGATAACCTCGCTACTAAAAAGGGACAATTCGTAGATGAAACATTTATCATCAACAAACGCAACCCCCGCATTTCCGAAAAAGAATCCGTACGTATCAAACCCCGCGAAAAAGCCAAACTGAACTGGGACGATAAACTGACGCTGGAATTTAACGGCGATGCACCCGTATGCCAGAGTATCAGCATCGAGCCTGCCGATCCGTCGGTGATTACCGTTTTTCTATGTGGTAACAGTACCGTAGTCGACCAGGACAACGAGCCATGGGCAAGCTGGGGACAAATGATACCTCATTTTTTCGGTACGGACGTTTGTATCGCCAATTATGCGGAATCGGGCGAATCAGCCAATACGTTTATTGCCGCAGGACGTTTGAAAAAAGCATTGAGCCAGATAAAGAAAGGAGATTATCTTTTCATGGAATTCGGGCATAACGACCAAAAGCAAAAAGGGCCGGGCAAAGGAGCTTATTACTCTTTTATGACCAGCCTGAAAACATTTATTGATGAAGCCCGTGCACGGGGAGCATACCCCGTATTGGTCACTCCCACCCAACGCCGGAGTTTCGACGCAACCGGACATATCCGTGACACACACGAAGATTATCCGGAAGCCATGCGCTGGCTGGCAGCTAAAGAAAATGTTCCGTTGATCGACCTCAACGAAATGACCCGTACGCTTTATGAAGCTTTGGGAACAGAAACGTCGAAACGTGCTTTCGTACACTATCCGGCAGGCACTTATCCGGGACAGACCAAAGCTTTTGAGGATAACACCCACTTCAATCCATACGGAGCCTATCAAATAGCCCAATGTGTGATTGAAGGAATGAAGAAAGCCGTACCGGAACTGGCTAAACACCTGAAAATAGACCCGTCCTATAATCCGGCACAGCCGGACGATGTAAATGGTTTCCACTGGAACGAATCACCATTCACGGAAATTGAAAAACCGGACGGAAATTAAGAGATAAGTAGTAGGTATTAAGTATTAAGAATCAGGCATTAGATAAATATGAAAACCAAAAGCATCTTCCCCCTGTTCCTATTGGCAGGCACACTTTTGACAGCAGCTTGCGCCACCCCAACGGCTAAACAGGCAGGAAACAACAGCTTCGAATGGGGGCAAGTACCGCAACAACCGGATTTGTCATGGGCTGATAGTGTAGGCAGCCGGCAAATGCCCGGAAACCATGTAATTTTATCCGCTAATTCTTTTGGCGCAGTAGCAGACAGCACGGTGCTTAGCACGGAAGCTATCCAGAAAGCAATTGACAGTTGTGCCGTCAGCGGTGGAGGAACGGTAGTTCTCCAGCCGGGATATTATCAGACTGGCGCACTGTTCATAAAAAGCGGTGTCAACCTGCAACTGGACAAAGGGGTGACTTTACTGGCCAGCCCATCCATTCATCATTATCCCGAATTCCGTTCGCGGATTGCAGGAATCGAGATGACATGGCCCGCGGCAGTTATCAACATTGTCAATGAAAAGAACGCTTCCATCAGCGGAGAAGGAACGCTGGACTGCCGGGGAAAAGTATTTTGGGATAAATATTGGGAAATGCGGAAAGAATACGAAGCAAAAGGATTGCGCTGGATTGTGGATTACGACTGCAAACGGGTACGGGGCATCCTCATAGAACGTAGCTCGGACATTACATTGAAAGGATTTACCCTGATGCGTACCGGTTTTTGGGGATGTCAGATTCTTTACTCCGATTATTGCACGATAGACGGATTGACAATCAACAACAATATAGGTGGACACGGTCCGAGCACGGACGGTATCGACATTGATTCTTCCTGCAATATCTTGGTCGAAAACTGCGATGTAGACTGTAACGATGATAATATCTGTATCAAATCGGGACGGGATGCAGACGGACTGCGGGTGAACCTTCCTACGGAAAATGTGGTCATACGCAATTGCATCGCCCGCAAAGGTGCCGGACTTATCACCTGCGGAAGCGAAACTTCCGGTAGCATACGGAATGTATTGGGATATAATCTGGAAGCAATCGGCACCTCCGCCGTGCTGCGGTTGAAAAGCGCCATGAACCGTGGAGGGACAATCGAAAACATTTATATGACCGAAGTAAAAGCGGAAAACGTCCGTCACGTGCTGGCGGCAGACTTGAACTGGAACCCCAGTTACAGTTACAGCACTTTACCCAAAGAGTATGAAGGGAAAGAAATCCCGGAACACTGGAGAATCATGCTGACTCCGGTAACGCCTCCCGAAAAAGGTTATCCGCGTTTCCGCAATGTCTACGTATCAAAGGTAAAAGCGAAAAATGTGGACGAATTTATCTCCGCTTCGGGATGGAATGACTCGTTACGTCTGGAAAATTTCTATCTTTATGCCATCGAAGCGCAGACCGACAAACCGGGCAAAATCTGCTATACGAAGAATTTCAACTTGTCTGAAATTACATTAAAGACAGAAGAAAAGAATGTCATTGAACTAAAAGAGAATGAACAAAGTAATATCAACTTCAACTATGTTAAGACATCTCCTGACCATCGTACTGCTGGGAATCTTGCTCATTGATGCGCAAGCACAAGCACTGACGCCACCTGCCGGCACTTTCCGGTTGGGTATATCAAAAGGAAATGAAAGCCACTGGCTAAAGCCTAAAGAAAAGATACAGGGAGTGTCCTTCCAATGGAAAGCACTGCCCGATAGTCGTGGATTTATCCTGAAAGTAGAAGTCGCCTCTGCTCCGGAAGCCGATGCCCTATTTTGGAGTTTCGGCGATTGCCAACCGGATTCGGACATCAATGTATTCAGCGTGGAGGGACAAGCCTTCACTTGCTACTACGGAGAAAGTATGCAATTACGGACGCTGCAGGCTGTCACTCCTACCGATGATATCCGCTTGAGCGACGGACATAAGGATGCAACTCCCCTGATGCTTTACGAATCAGGCAAACGAACCGACCGCCCTGTACTGGCCGGACGTTGCAGTCTCTCCCCGGCTTCTTCCCGAAACGAAGGAAGCAAGCCTTCTCGGCTTTACTTCTGTTTCTACGAACAGAATGAAAAAGCGGATTACAACTACTATATGTTACCGGATATTTTTGCCAAAATCGACAAAAAATGAAAAGGATCTATTTATTATTCAGTCTGTTAATAGGTTGCATCTATCTACATGCAGCCATTTATAATGTAATGGACTTCGGAGCCAAAGCGGATGGGAAAACGATTGATTCGCCTGCCATCAATCGTGCGATTGAAGCGGCCGCACAGGCCGGAGGAGGCACAGTATATCTACCTGCGGGAGAATATGCGTGTTATTCCATCCGGTTAAAAAGTAACATTCATATCTATTTGGAACAGGGCACCCGTATCATTGCCGCCTTTCCCGGAAAAGAGGAAGGATATGATACCGCCGAACCGAATGAACATAATAAGTATCAGGATTTCGGTCACAGCCATTGGAAAAACTCTTTAATTTGGGGAATCGGACTGGAGAATATTACGATCAGTGGTCCCGGCTTAATCTACGGCAAAGGCTTGACCCGTGAAGAGAGTCGCCTACCGGGGGTAGGCAATAAGGCTATCAGCCTGAAAGATTGCAGAAATGTGACCCTGAAAGATTTATCCATGCTGCATTGCGGGCATTTCGCCCTGTTGGCTACCGGAGTGGATCATCTGACGATTCTGAATCTGAAAGTAGACACCAACCGGGACGGCATCGATATTGATTTCAGCAGGAACCTACGAATCAGCCAATGCACGGTGAACTCCCCCTGGGATGATGCCATTGTATTGAAAGCCTCTTATGGATTAGGACGCTTCCAAGATACGGAAAATGTGACGATCAGTGATTGTTATGTCAGCGGCTTTGACAAAGGCAGTGTAATGGACGGCACTTGGCAGTTGGACGAACCGCAGGCTCCCGATCATGGTTTCCGTACGGGACGCATCAAACTCGGCACAGAAAGTAGTGGAGGTTTCCGCAATATTGCGATTACGAACTGTATCTTTGAACATTGCCGTGGATTGGCATTGGAAACGGTAGACGGAGGACATCTGGAAGATATTGTAATCAGTAATATTACAATGAGAAATATAGTCAACGCACCTATTTTCCTCCGGTTGGGCGCACGTATGCGCAGTCCTGAAGGCACTCCTGTGGGCACCATGAAACGTATTCTTATCAGCGATATCAATGTATGGAATGCCGACAGCCGGTATGCTTCTATCATCAGCGGAGTGCCGGGTGCATGTATTGAGGACGTAACTTTTCGGAATATTCACCTCTATTATAAAGGAGGATATAGCGAAGAGGATGGCAAACGTATTCCGCCCGAACAGGAGAAAGTATACCCCGAACCCTGGATGTTCGGCACTATTCCCGCCAAAGGGTTTTATATCCGCCACGCACGGAACATTACCTTCGACGGCATCCGCTTCCACTTTGAACAGCCGGACGGACGACCGCTTTTTGTAACTGATGACGCAGAAAATATAGAATACTATAACACACTGAAAGAATGATGAATAAAAGACAATGGATAGTTCTTTGCCTGCTCGCCGCAGGTGGAGTAATGCAAGCACAACAATGGCCGGACACTCCGGTGGAAGCACGTCCCGGCGCCAGATGGTGGTGGCTGGGAAGTGCCGTAGACGAAAAGAATCTGACGTATAATCTGGAAGAATACGCACGTACCGGAATGGGAGCAGTAGAAATTACTCCTATCTATGGGGTGCAAGGCAATGACGCGAATGATATTCAGTTCCTTTCTCCCCACTGGATGGAAATGCTTAAGCATACACAAGCGGAAGGAAAACGTACGGGTATTGAGATTGATATGAATACCGGAACCGGATGGCCTTTTGGCGGACCTGAAGTTAGTATAGAAGATGCGGCTACCAAGGCTATCTTCCAGACATACGAAATAGAGGGCGGCAAAGAGATTGAACAGGATATTAATGTGACCGATCCCAAGCAACAACCATTTTCTGTACTAAGCCGGGTGATGGCATATGATGAGAAAGGCAAATGTATCAACCTGACTGCTCACGTCAAAAAAGACAAACTGCAATGGAAAGCGCCTGCCGGCAAATGGAAAGTGATCGCTCTTTACATCGGAAAAACAAGGCAGAAAGTGAAACGGGCAGCTCCGGGAGGAGAAGGCTATGTGATGAATCATCTCTCAAAAAAGGCGGTAAAAAATTATCTTTCCCGCTTTGACCGTGCTTTCAAAAGTAGCAAGACAAGTTATCCACATACTTTCTTCAACGATTCATACGAAGTTTATCAAGCTGACTGGACGGATGATTTCCTGGAACAGTTCGCTCGTAGACGGGGGTATAAACTGGAAGAACATTTCCCCGAATTCCTGGATAAAAACCGTCCGGAAGTTAGCAGACGTATCGTGTCGGATTACCGGGAAACCATTTCCGACCTCTTATTGGAGAACTTCAGTCATCAATGGACAGACTGGGCACACAAAAACGGTAGTATCACCCGTAATCAGGCACATGGTTCGCCCGGTAATCTGATTGATATCTATGCTTCCGTGGATATTCCGGAATGTGAAGGTTTCGGACTGTCGCAGTTCCACATCGAAGGATTGCGTCAGGACTCATTGACTAAAAAGAATGATTCGGACCTGTCTATGCTGAAATATGCCTCCTCGGCAGCTCATATTGCAGGAAAAACGTATACTTCTTCCGAGACATTTACATGGCTGACGGAGCATTTCCGTACTTCCCTGTCGCAATGTAAACCGGATATGGATTTGATGTTTGTTTCCGGAGTCAATCACATGTTTTTCCACGGCACTCCGTATTCTCCGAAAGAAGCCGAATGGCCCGGATGGTTGTTCTACGCTTCTATCAATATGAGTCCGACAAACAGTATTTGGCGTGATGCTCCTTCGTTCTTTAACTATATCACCCGTTGCCAGAGCTTTCTGCAAATGGGACGGCCGGATAATGATTTCCTGATTTATCTTCCGGTATATGATATGTGGAATGAGCAACCGGGACGATTGTTATTATTCACGATACACCACATGGATAAACTGGCTCCTAAGTTTATCGACGCTATCCATCGCATCAACAACAGCGGGTATGACGGGGATTATATTTCCGATAACTTTATTCGCAGTACACGTTTCAAAGACGGACAGTTGGTTACTTCAGGCGGAACGGGCTACAAAGCATTGGTAGTGCCTGCTGCACACCTAATGCCGAGTGATGTATTGGCACATCTTTATGAACTGGCCAAACAGGGAGCTACTATCGTATTCCTCGAAAATTATCCGACAGATGTACCGGGATACGGTCAGTTGGAACAAAAACGCCAAAGTTACCAGCGTACGCTCCGGCAACTTCCGGCTGTTTCTTTCTCGGAAACAACCGTTACTCCAATCGGAAAGGGGAAGATTATCACAGGAACGGATTATGCACGCACATTGGCCAGCTGCAATATCTCTCCCGAAGAAATGAAAACCAAATTCGGACTACAAGCGATCCGAAGAGTGAATGATACGGGACACCACTATTTCATCTCTTCCTTGCAAAATAAAGGAGTGGACGGTTGGATCACATTGGGAACGAATGCAGCCGCAGCCGCTCTCTTCAATCCCATGACCGGAGAATGTGGTGAAGCTAAGGTAAGACAGGCAAACGGAAAAACACAAGTCTATCTGCAATTAAAATCCGGTGAATCGATCATTCTGCAAACATATCAACAACCTTTGCAGGCATCCAAACCGTGGAAGTATGTCAAAGAGCAACCTTTCAGTCTTCGTCTGGATCATGGTTGGAAGTTACACTTCGCCGAAAGCAAACCGGAAATTCAAGGGACATTTGATATAGATCGCCCCTGTTCATGGACCCATATCGATCATCCGGCAGCCCAAACGAACATGGGAACCGGTGTTTATTCCTTAGACATCGAATTGCCGACTTTGCAGGCCGACGACTGGATTCTTGATTTGGGAGATGTACGCGAAAGTGCCCGTGTCCGCATCAACGGACAGGAAGCGGGATGCGCATGGGCAGTGCCTTATCAACTAAAGGTGGGCCAGTTCTTAAAACCCGGAAAAAACCACATCGAGATAGAAGTCACGAATCTCCCTGCGAATCGAATTGCAGAATTAGACAGGCAGGGAGTGCAGTGGCGCAAATTCAAAGAAATCAATATTGTTGATTTGAACTATCGTCCGGCCAATTATGGACATAGGAGTCCATTACACTCCGGCTTGAATAGTGAGGTACCGCTGATTCCGGTAAATGTGATGCCATAGTTGAGACATTGTCATATCATCATACCGCAACAAACTACTTTTTCAAACTTGTACTTAAGACTTTTCAGTGCAAAGATTAAGGGTTTTCAGTACAGAGATTAGTAGTTTTTTATGCAGTCGGTAAGTCGTCCCGTTACAATGGGACAATAGGCACATTGCAAAGTGACCAATATCACCTTATAAGATGATATTGGTCACTTTGTAATATGATTACCTGTCTTTGGGAAGATGAGAAGCACTAAAGATACAAAATTAAATAGTAAAAAGCAAGAGTGAGACAGGAAATATAGCTTCATCCCCTGAACGGATTGATTTTATTTCCGAACCGGGGAATGGACTTAAAAGACTATTTTAAATCCATTACAGCCTGCTCCAACTGTTTCAATGCTTTTTCCAGCGTAGCACGTGGACAAGCAACGTTCAACCGCATAAATCCCTCGCCTTCCTTACCGAACATAGCGCCATCGTTTAATGCCAGATGTGCACCGTCAACAAAAAAGTCAACTAATTCTTTCTGCGAAACACCCATACCGCGACAGTCCAGAAAAATCAGATAAGAAGCTTGAGGACGAATCATCTTGATAGCAGGAATATGTTCTTTCAAATACGTTTCAGTGAAATCCACATTTCCTTTAATATATGCTACCACTTGGTCCAGCCATTCTGTACCATGACTGTAAGCAGCTGCTACACTTAAATAAGCAAAGAGATGTCCTTCGCTAAACTCGCTTGCTTCCATATATGTCTGGAAACGGTGACGAAGTTCGTCATTCTCAATAATTGCATAAGAACTAGCCAATCCCGGCATGTTGAATGCCTTGCTGGGAGACATAAAGACAAGAGAGTTCATCCGTGCCTTCTCTGAAATCAAAGCAAAGGTAGGATGTTTGTATGGAGGCAGGGTTAAGTCAGCATGAATCTCGTCAGAAATAACCAATGTGCCGCTTTCATAGCAGATGTCGGCTATCTGAGACAGTTCCTCTTTGGTCCATACACGTCCACCCGGGTTATGAGGGTTGCTTAGAATAAGCAATTTGCATCCTTGAATATCTTGACGGAAGCGGTTGAAATCAATATAATATTGTTCATCTTTCAGGACTAACGGGCTGAATACCACTTCACGTTCATTCTTTTGAGTGACTAAAAAGAAAGGATGATAAACAGGGGGCATTACCATTATCTTATCTCCTTTTTGCGTAAAGCAGTGGATCACAAAAGCCAAGCCGCGAACAATACCGGGAGTGAAAGTCAACATCTCTTCACGAATCACCCAACCATGGCGCTCCTTCACCCAGTTAATAATAGACTCCGACCATTCTTTGCAAGCAAATGTATATCCAAGTACTTCATGTTCCAGGCGTTTTTTCAAAGCCTCTATGACAAAAGGAGCTGTGCGGAAATCCATATCAGCTACCCACATCGGAATCAGGTCATTGCGTCCCCAACGATTCTCTACTGCATCCCATTTTACGGAATCTGTACCATGACGGTTTATTATTTCATCAAAATTATAGTTCATACTGCATAATATTGTTAGGTTATGTGTATAATAAACAGTTAGCAAAGATAGTTGTTTTCGTGGTATTACCGAAAGGCAGCCTCTAATTTTGTATGCTCTATCAAAACATAGAGGGCCGGAGCAATACAGCATCCGACCCTCATATTCATACCCTGAAAAAAAAACTAAGAACCTATTTGTCTTTATTATTCATTCCAACGATGCACTATAAATCCACGCTTACCATCTTCTGTTTTTAAAGAGATGAAATAGATATGCGGATGGCTCGTCGGACCTGTACCGATACGTTTTTCCAAAATAAACTCGGTCAGTTTAACGGCAGAGGCTGCTTTGTCTGTATACGAAGTCTTAGTGTCATTGATAGTCGTTTCAAACTTCGGATTACGGTTGGCAGCATTCACACAATTTAAATTGTTTGCCCAACCACCGTTAAAGTAGACATAATATGTATCTTTCACTTCACCGTTTTGTTGATACCAGTACATATCTTTTGGCGTTGCATAAGATCCGGTACTGGCAACTCCGGCCGTGTTAATATCGGCACGATAACCATCCCAATAAATACGTGGCGTCGGGTCGTCAAGATTGAGCGGTACCCATAAATCTATAGAACGGCTTTCCTTTTCCTGGTCGGTCACAGTAATAGTTGTACCACCGTCACCTACCACAGTAACAGTTACTGTAGTGCCGGAGATTGCCACAGTAGCTACCCCTTCATTCAGAGATTTAACGGTATAACCGCCATTACCGGAAGTAATATTGAAAGAAATCTGTTGAGGCGTACCCTCGTACACATATTCTCCCTCAAGAGTCCCCTCTTTATCAAACAGAACAGGACGAATCGGATTCGTCACCCGCACTTTAAGAGTAGCTGACTTGTTTCGGGAATCTGTCACAGTAATCGTTGCCTGATCGACATTTGCTTTACCGCCAAGTATCAGTTTATATCCTCCTGTTACGTCGGGGTCTTCCACAATTTCAGCGTTGATGGCTTCAGGAGCAGAATTGGTTACTGTATAACCGCCATTACCGGTCAGGATTTTCATTTCACGAAGAATAACGCCGTCATTATCCAGACGCAATACTTCCACTCCCTCCGGGAGCGATTCGAGTGTCAGTTCCTGAAGTTTACGTACTTCAACCGTCATGAGAGCACGATTGTAGCTATCATCCGAAAGGCGAACGATGGTGCTACCTATGTCACCGCCTGTCAACAGTATCTCGTTACCGACCACCTCGGCAGTCACCACATCCTCATTATCACTCTCTACACGATAATTCACACCGTCCAAACCAATACCGATATGCAGAACTTCTCCCTCAACGAGCACCGGATTGTGCGTAGTGAGCGGAACATTGACATAAGGGTAATACACATCTTTGTCATTTTCACATCCCGTCATCAAGCAGAGAAGAGCCAGAAAAGGGATAAAGGATAAATATTTTATTTGTTTCATTGATTCAAGATTTTTAAAGCCCGATTAAATCTCCCCAAGGGAATATCCGGACAGACTGTTAGTTTTATCAAGTTCTACAATATCCCGTCTTATTAAAACAGAAAGAAGCATAATTGCCATCCCATTAATAATTAGGATTCTGATACATTCCGTCTTTATTCGTCGAGATCTGTATCTCGCTCAACGGAATGGGGAATAAATAATTCTTATCACTGTCGAAGCTGGTTTTCGTCGTACTAAAACCATTGCGGTTTTCCAGGAAGTGCTCAAGCATACCGGTACGTGCCAGGTCATACCAACGCCAGCGTTCGAAGCAAAGTTCACGGGCGCGCTCCAACAATACATCTTCGAGTGTATACGTATCGTAATTCCCAAATCCGGGGGTATCGTCTTCGGTGACAGCAACTCCCTGATTTAATCCGCGGGCACGTTGCACGATGCGATTCATTGCTTCCACACCTTCATCGGACGGTGAACCGTTGTTCAGCATCAAATCGGCTTCGGCGTACATCAGCAGTACATCGGCAAAACGCAGTACGAGGATATTGTTTGGACAGTTAGAGTACACAAAGTTGGTATGTTCATCTTTCCAGGTAGCTCCCCAACGATATTTGGTGACACCACTGTTCGTTACAGACTTCGCATTGTCTCCGGGTTGCGGTTTACCGCTTAGCTCCGTCATGGGTTTCTGTGCTATCGGGCTATTATTGGTCTTATCAAAGTCAATCACATAATCGGCCAGATTCCACTCCCGACGCTTGTCGTAACCATTGGCATCATAATAGTTCCAGAATGAGGGAACATATTTAAGGTTACATTGTCCGGCAATGGCATTCGTACGCCAACCACCGTAAAGTTTCTGTCCGTCGGTGTTGATTGCACGGGCACCGTATTCTTTCGGCCATTGTGAGCCATAAGGATTCTGTGCGCTGAACTGTATTTCCCAAATCGTCTCTTTATTGATGTTCTTATTTTCAATTTTAAAAACATCTCCGTAGACCGGTTCCAGATCACGTCCGCTATTGGTGATTACATCTTGCAGCAGTGCCAATGCATCACCGTAAAGTTTTTCATCCGTTTGTCCTATCTGCTCGTAACCGGCTACACGATCAGCGGCACGTGCCGAAGCCATCGTTATATATACTTTTGCCAGCAATGTTTTGGCAGCCCAGTAATTCGCCCAACCGCCATCTATTTCTTTAGGCAGAACATCTTCGCCCAAACAGAATAATAAATCATCTTCAATGAGTTGATAAACTTCCGCTACCGGTGTACGCCCCATGTCGTAAGTCAGTTCCGTCACATGATCGGTCATCAAAGGCACCGCTCCGAAAGTCTGCACCAGGTTAAAATATCCCCATGCACGTAAAAAGCGTACATTAGCCACATAGCGGTTGATAAGTTTAGCGTCTCCTTCGATTCCCTGTGCTTTGTAGATAACAGTGTTGCAGGCGGTAATCAACCGGTAGTAGCGAAACCAGAATTGCTTGATACAGCCATCGGTAGGCGTATATGTGTAGCGGTCGATAAAACCACGCAGGTTCGTTTCATTGGGATACATACACTCGTCCGTACCCACCATACCGACAAATAACGGGGTATTGGTGCCGACGTTATACATATAGCGCAACGTAGAAAACGCACCGACTGCTCCTACTTTCAGAGATTCGACAGTCTTATAGAAAGTTCCTTCATCGAATTCAGACTCCGGCTTCTCTTCCAAGAAATTGGTACAAGACGAAACGGAAGTTCCGAGTAGGAACGTAGTAGCCAATAATAGTATGATATATTTTTTCATGGAATTCAATATTCAGGGTGTTAAACAAATCAGAAAATAAAATTGAAACCGACAGAATAAGAACGATTGCGCGGATAAGCACTGTAGTCGAGACTCGGCATCAAGTCGCCTGTCTGTCCCTGACGAGTGTTTACTTCCGGGTCAAATCCCGTATATTTAGTAAATACGCAAAGGTTCTTGACCGAAGCAAACAGTTTGATGTTCTGCATACCGACTTTCTTGGCTACTTATCAAAACTAAATGATTATCACAAGAACACATTTTATTTATCTGAAAATCAATTAGACTTTTGATAATATTATTGTATATTGTTCATTTTGATTATATGGCAATATCGCCGAAATCAAAAAATTATACACAATGAATAATTGCAAATCTATTCCACGCAGTGAGTTCTTCATTTACTGCAAAAGAGCCTTTGAGAGTTTCAAACTATCCACCTACATGACCGACAGGTATTTACGTTACATAGAATACATATCCCAATACATGGAGGATATGGGTGTTGATTCTTACGATTTGAATTTCAGTTCTGCTTTGCAAGAAAAGATAGCAAAATCTGACAATTCTCCAAATCAGCGAAAATCAAGGGAGTATTCTTGTGCGTTAAGTCTTATAGATAGATTCATTCAAGGTTTGCCGTATGCCGCACAGCGAAAAAAACTCAAGACATACAATTTCCCGTCCAATGAATTGGGGGATTATGCAAACAAGTTTATTGAACACATAAAAACAAAGAAACGTAAGAATGTCACATTATTACGCTATCAGCATTCAATGTCAAATATCGTAAATGGCTTATCCGAAAAAGGTTGCGATTCTCCCTCGCACTTAACCCGAACCTTGATAATTGATTTGATTGCTTCGCATAGAACAGCCGACAACTGGTATTTCTATCTCATAAACCAATTCCTAAATTATTTGGCAGAGCAAGATGTCATTCCTTTGGTCTTGGCTCATGTAACATATGGGAAAAAGCCTCCAATACCAAAGCCGTTACCATCATATTACACAGCGGAAGAAGTAAAGAAAATAGAAATGTCTTTTGACAGGGGTACTTTGCTCGGTAAAAGAAATTATGCGATGATTCTTTTGGCTTCACGTTTAGGGTTAAGAGCATCGGATATATGCCAGCTCCAATTAGATAGCCTTGATTGGAAGAACAATAGAATTAAAATCCTCCAAAGCAAGACAGGAAAAGATTTGGAGCTACCGTTGTTGGCGGATGTTGGTAATGCCATTATTGATTATCTTAAACATGCCCGTCCTAAAACGAAAAGCAATATGGTGTTCCTTAGCCAAGTAGAGCCGTACAGACCGATAGCCACAGCCACACTTTCCGGTGCGGTGAGCAAAGCCATTCACAGGGCGGGGATTGAAACAATAGGCAGACATGTCGGTACACATACGCTACGCCATAGCCTTGCCACATCAATGATGAAAACCGGAAGTAGCATACAGGCTATTTCCGAAACATTGGGGCATTCGGGTACAGGAGCTACAATGGCATACCTTAACGTGGACATTGACTCTCTTATGGAATGTTCACACGAAGTACCTCCGGTAGATAAGTCCTACTATACACAGAAAGGAGGTGCATTCTATGTTTGAAGTTAAGTTGAAATCTCATTCTTCGCTCTATCCCTATATGCAGGACTATATCCATGAACGTGAAATAAAAGGAATTTGTACGGGAGAAGCAAAAACCATACTAAGTAATTTTGAACGCTATTCTGCGAGTGTTGGATATAGCTGTGACCATATTTCACGTGAACATTATCATAATTGGATTGACAGTCTTGAGGGCAATGAAGCACACAAATCCTTGTACATACGTGGTGTAATACTGTTTGCAAAGTATTTGAATCTGAGGGGTAAAATAAGTTTTGTAGGTATGCATCCACCTTACAAAAGCGATTTTACACCTTATATTTATAGTGAAGAGGAAATAGTCACACTATTCTCAACGGTGGACAAATGGCGAGACTATAGTATCAATCCCGGTTCTATAGCCCTTGTCATGCCGACATTGTTAAGGTTAATATACAGTACAGGCATGAGGATTGGCGAAGCTCTAAGCATTACCAATATTGATGTGGACTTCACAAGGCATTCCATCTGTTTGAGAAAAACAAAGAACAACCATGAACGCTACTGTGCGATAACTCCAACAATGGAGATTGTCATAAAAGAATATATAAGATATAGGAACATGTTACCCGTGGCTGGAGTCGATGCTCCACATGCTTTGTTGTTTTGCAACAATATTGGTGGTAAGGTAAATGCAAAAGCCGTCAGGGGCAGATTCCATAATATTCTAATCGCTTCGGGATTCAAGGTTACGCCAAGTGGATATCTGCCAAGAATCCATGACCTGCGGCATACCGCATGTGTGCATACCATGAAAAAAATGATAGCGGCAGGTAAAGACATCTACTGCTGTATGCCGCAGCTTTCTGTATATATGGGACATTGTGACCCTAAAGACACGGAATATTACTTACGTTTGACACCGACAGCTTTTCCCGAACTATTGGCTATGGACGCAAAGACAACAATGCCAATAACCGAGATAGTGAATCTTTTTTTATCAAAACAAAAAGTATAAAGAAAATGGATACATATAAAAATTTCACGAGGTCTCTTGAAGCGTTTTTTCAACAATACCTCATCAAAGAACGTGGTGCAAGCCAGCAAACGGTAAGAGCATACGGAGAAGCGTTCAAGGCTTATCTCGAATATAATAAAGCCTTGAATATCAAACCTCAAAATATAACACTGCGGAACTTTACTAGGTCTCACATATCAAGTTTCCTCAACTGGATAGAGGAAGAAAGGAAAAACTCTATAAGCAGCAGGAATCAACGTTTGTCCGCAATGCGTTCCTTTGCCTGTTTTCTTATTATGGATGACCCATCCCATATATGTCAGTGGATTGAGGTAAGACAAATACCTGTAAAAAGGGGAACGACAGAAATTGTCAGACACCTTTCTGTTGACGGTGTGGCTGCAATCCTTCGACAAATAGATACATCAACGCCCATTGGAAGACGAAATCTTGCAATGCTGTCCCTGCTTTATAATTCAGGAACAAGAGTACAGGAACTTATAGACCTCACGCCAATATGTATCAGATTTGAGAAACCGTATTCAGTTGTGGTTAAAGGAAAAGGAAACAAGAAACGTTTGGTTCCTTTGGATGAGCCAATAATGGAACTTCTAAAGAATTATCTTGATGAAACAGGATTGAATCGTCCGGGAAAAGAAAGTCATCCTCTTTTTTTCAATGCACAAGGTGGGCAACTATCTACTCCGGGAGTTACTTACATCATAAAAAAATACGCAGATATGGCTCGTGCTGACAATCCTCAACTGATTCCCGAAAAAGTTAGTCCCCATGTTTTTAGGCATTCCAGAGCAATGCATCTGTTGCAGAGTGGCGTACAGCCAATCTACATACGTGATTTTCTTGGACATGTTTCTGTCCAAACAACAGAAATTTATGCTCGTGTCAGCAGGAAGCAAAAAGATGAAGCCATAGCCAATGCTTATCGGGACGTAGGAATTAAGACCCCCGAACCTAAATTATGGGAAAAGGATGATGAACTTCTTGATTTTCTAAGCAATCTTTGCTCGAAAAGATAGAACTGAAATATTATCACAAGTGAAATTATAAAGTTGTCTTAGCCATATCTTGACTATTAATAAATTAAGACATACGATTAATGCCACTTGTGATAATCATTTAGTTTTGATAAGTAACATTATAAAAAGATTGTGATAATGCCTACTTTCTTTCCAAGTGCATAGGCTAGCGTGATGTCTCCAATACGGAGGAACGAACCGTCTTCAAGCATCTTGGACGTACAGTAGTTGAGTGCCACCCCACCCG
>ENA-ORLU01001300-ORLU01001300.1-human-gut-metagenome-genome-assembly--contig:-NODE-1300-length-19130-cov-2.408912_pt1 | contig 19130 bp, 15 predicted proteins | sample MGYA00243009_ERZ508833 | MGnify/ENA primary metagenome ERZ508833 (study PRJEB26277, sample SAMN04329763) | human gut metagenome | biome: human-associated habitat | host: Homo sapiens | place: USA...
GGCTACACGAAGCTCTTCCGATCTGCCCGTGGCGGGAATCACAGTCCCCTGCCTGATGGTTTCGCCGCAGGTGCGGCAGACCTCGTCGCCGGTGTAGCCGTCCTCCGTGCAGGTAGCCGCCCTGGCGTTCTTCAGCGCCGTGTCATGCCCCGTGGCGGGGATAGACTCCGTCTTGGTGTCCGTATAGGTCCGGCCCTCCAGCGTCACTGTGGCGGTATATGTCCGAACGCCGTCGGTGACACAGCCCTGAGCGGTGGTAACTTCGCTGGCAACATCGGCCGTCAGCGTCTCCACATGACCGGCATCCCTGGAGCAGGCAAAGACAGCCTGGGCAGCGAAGCCGGTCCACTGCCACCGGGGCTGACCCCAATCGTGGCCCAGAGCCGTTCCGACAGCGGTAAACACCTGGTTATCGTCGGTGCTGACCAGACCGCAGACGCAGCTGAGATAATATACTGCGTCATGGGTGCAGTCGGCGGGAGTCTTCAGGGCCTGAGGCAGGATCATCTGCTGGTCGAACACATGAACGTGCTGCTTGGCCCAGTGGGCGGTATAGCTGCGGTCACCGGTGCTGCCGGCAGGGATGACCACGGTCAGGTTATCCGCCCCCGTCAGGCCCGTGCCGCTCCAGCCGGTGAAGTCATAGCCCTCCCGGGTGGGATTCACCAGGGTGATGGCAGCGGACTCCACGCTGTACCCGGTGGGATTGCCGTCGGCCGTTCCGCCATCCAGGTCATAGGTGATGGTGTACGGGATCAGCTGCCATGCGGCGGTAAGGGTAGCGCTGGCCACCGCATCGCTCTGGACCAGGCCGCTGTAGGTGTCGTTGTCTGCCACCGGCCTGCTGCCGTACATCCAGTTCAGAAAGGTATAGCCGGGCCGGGTGGGGTCGGACACGCCTGCCAGAACATAGTCGTTCCAGCCCAGGCTTCTGCTCTGAGGCGTGCTGCCGTCGCCCGGGTCATAGTACACGGTGAAGGTCTTGGCTGTAAACACCGCCTTCACGGTGACGGCTCCGGCGGGCATAAGAAATCGGTTGTCGGTGATGGTCACATCGCCTTTGACCACCTCCCAGTGATCGAAGGCGTATCCCGGTGCGGGGACGGCGGTGAGGGTGATCTCGGTGCCCGCCACCGCAGTTTCGGGGGACGCAGACGCCGTGCCGCCGCCTTCGGTCTCTACCGTAACGTCATAGGTCACCAGGGGTGCGTCGCTGACCAGGTACAGCCTCTGGTCATCCTTATACTCCACGTAGGCATTGGCGTCATCCGCGAAAAAGTAATTCGCGTAGTCTTTTTCGTAACTATTAGAAAATGCCACGGGGTATCTGATATTCGCGGTGGTGACGCCGACGGACGCGCCTTTGGACATGTCGATCTCGATGGTCAGCGTCTTGCCGGAGGGCAGATACACATTGTTGGCCTTGCCGGAAACCGTGTTGTTCGGTACGATGGGTTTGTATCCGACCTACAGCTGGCCGCTGTTGCTGCGACTGATATAAAAGCCGCCGCCATTGCCGCTGGCTTTGTTATTCTCGATCTTACCGCTATAGTGTTGGCAGTCCGAGCCGTAGCGGTAAATATACACGCCGCCGCCATTGCCGGTGGCCGTATTGCCGGAGATCTCGCCGCCTTGCATAATCAGCCATGACGGCTCCTGATTCAGATAGATGGCGCCGCCGTCGCCGCTGGTGTTTCCGGTGATCTTGCCGTCATAGAGGAAGAACTGACAGTCCTTGTCAAACACATGAACCGCGCCGCCCTCTGAATCGGCCCTGTTGCCCGAGATCTCGCCGCCCCGCATGTAGAGCGTTGTCGACTGATTAGAATCTTGGCGCAGGCAGATGGCGCCGCCCCAGCGGCTGGCGGTATTGCTGTTGATCTTCGCGCTGCCGGAAATGTTGATCTCGCCCCAACCCATCAGAATGGCGCCGCCGTCCAGACTGGAGGAATTGCCGGTGATCTGCGCGCTGCCGGAAATGTTGATCTTCCCGTTGCCGCGCATATAGATGGCGCCGCCGCCGGCATCGTTGCTGTTCATGGTCGCTGTATTGCCGGAGATGGTGCCGCCGGTCATATTGATGGTCCCGCCGGTGGTGGAGAAGAACGCGCCGCCGTTCTTGGCGGTGTTTTTCTTGATGACGCCGCCGTACATGTTGAAGGCGCCGCCGGTGGTGTTCGGCATGTTTGCATTGAATTTCCGGAAAATGGCACCGCCGTAGTTCTTGCCGTTGTTGCCGGAGATTTCGCCGCCGTACATATTGAATGTGCACTGCTGGTCATCCAGAGCGATGGCTCCGCCGCCGCCTTTGCCGGTGACTTTGCCGCCGGTGAGCTTACCGCCGAACATATCCAGCGTGCTGGTATAAAGGTAAATGCAGGCACCGCCCCAGACACTCTGCGTCGCACCCTTGAAGGTGCCGCCGCCCCGACAGTCACAGAGGACAAGCCGGCCGCCGTTTTTGACCTGAATCTTGGCTGTGCCGTTGCTGACAAGGGTCTTGCCGTTCAGGCACAGATATAGTGTTTTGCCATCCACCGTCAGATGGCCGCTGAGGGTGGCGTTCCCCGTCAGATAGACATAGGCGGCTCCGTTGGCATAGGTAATGCCGGAGGTGCCGTTCCACGGCTGATAGGTCACGTCCGTGTGGCCGGTATGATCGCCGGCGGTGACGTCTCCGCCGCAGATGCAGTGGCTGTGGCCGCCGTCGGCCAGAGCCGGAAGCGGCAGCAGCGTCAGCACCGCCACCAGGCAGAGCAGAAGGCTGAGCAGTCGTTTCTTCATTGAATTGTCTCCTTTCCTTTTGTCCTCATTTGTCCTCACGTTGTCCCGGCTTGTCCCGGGCTGTCCCCGCCCTGTCCCGGTGCGGTATCCGGCAGGGAGAACTCAAAATGCATGGCCAGAGTCCGGAACAGCTCCCCCATGACCCGCTCGGCAATGGCGCGGATGTTCAGCCCCTCCATGAACCGGATGGCTCCCTCCACCTCCGCCTCCGGGACCCGGTACGCCCGCAGGCTCATGGTCAAAAACATCCGCAGCTTTTTCTCCAGGGTCAGCTCCCCGTCGCAGGGGTGGGCCATATAGCTGCGCATGATGCCCGCCGAGCCGATCTCCATGGCATAGAAATCCCGGGCCGTCAGCTCTGGCTGATAGGGCCCGAAGATCTGGTACAGCTCCTTGGCCGTCTCCTGAAAGATATAGTCCGAGGCCTCCTTCTGGGTATATGCCTCGATATAGATCTCCCGCAGGTTCTCATTGAGCTCCGTCAGGGTCATCTGGATGGCGGTCTCCACAGCGTAGACATACACCGGCGGCAGCTGGGCTCCCGCCGTGGTGCGGGCCATGGCGAACTGGTTGGAAAACATGAACTCCACCAGCTCCGTCAGGACCCCGTCCTTGGCCCGGAAAATGTTCTGGAAAATGCTGTTGGATACCGACGCCTTATGAACGATTTCGGAAACGGTGGTTTTCTTGTACCCCTGTTCCAGAAACAGCTTCACGCACACGGTGAGGATCCGCTTTTTAGCGGGCAGGCTGGCACTGGTAATGGTCGTGGGGATCACATCCTTTCTATGCATTATGGCATGCATGCCATAATTGTATCAGATGTTTCCGGAAAAGGCAATAGGGGGGCAGAAAAATATACATTCCTATTGCGGCCGGCGGGAACCTTTTCCGCCGGCCGCCGTCTAAAGAAGTAAAAAGGGGGCGACGGCCCCGGAAAAGGAGGAACAACGCATGAAAAAGCTATTGCGCATGATCTGCCTGACCCTGGCCCTGTGTATGCTGGCCGGGTGCGGCGCAGGAGGGGCGCAGCCCACGCCCTCCGGGGCTTTTCGCCAGACCGGCGAGGCGGTGGAGCCTGCCACGGCTCAGGAGCTGGCGGCCTGCCAGCTGGCGGCGGCAGACTATCCCGACTATCCCCAGCGGCCCGGCATGGAGGACTACACCGACAGCCAAGGGAGCATGGACATGGACGCATATGACGCGGCCATGAGCGCCTATCAGGGAATCCTGGCCAAGCTGGGGAAGCTGTCCGCCAAGCCAGATATCCCGGCGGTGCGGGACTTTGCCGCCGATACATCCCTGCGGCTGCTGGCCGGAGAGACGGAGAACGCCGTGTATTCGCCGGTGAGCCTGTATCTGACCCTGGCCATGCTGGCGGACCTGAGCGGCGGCGACACGTCCCAGCAGGTGCGGCAGCTGCTGAACCTCCAGGACCCGGAGGCCCTGCGCCAGCAGGTGCAGCAGCTGTGGATGGCCCTGTACTGCGACAACGGCATCACCACCTGCCGTCTGGCGGGGTCGGCATGGGTGGCCCAGGGCAGCACCGTCCACCAGGCGGCGCTGGACAGCCTGGCAGGAGTCCACCGGTGCGGCGTGTATCAGGCAGCCATGGGCACCCAGGAGGCAAACCGGGCCATTGCTGCCTGGCTGGACCAGCAGACCGGCGGTCTGCTCCAGGGAGATACCGGCTCCATCCGGACCAGTCCCATGGAGCTGCTGCGGCTGTACAGCACCGTGTACTTCAAGGACGGCTGGCTCCAGGAGTTCGCAAAGGAGGATACGTATCCCCAGAAGTTCCGCCCGGCCTCCGGCAGCGCGGTGACGGCGGACTTCATGCACCGGGAGGATGATGCGGCCCGATATCTCCGGGGCCGGGGATATCAGGCGGCGTCCCTGCCCTTGCAGGGAAATATGCAGATGATCGTGGCCCTGCCGGATCAGGGCCGCAGCACGGCGGACCTGCTGAGCCGCCAGGGTCTGCTGGAGGAGCTGACAAGCATGGAGGACCGGCATTGCGTCCGGTGGTCCGTGCCCAAGTTCGACGTACACAGCTCCATGGACCTGGCAGAGCTGCTGCAGGACATGGGCGTTACCGACGCCTTTGACAAGAGCAAGGCCGACTTCTCTCCCCTCAGTGATGAGGCGGCGGTGCTGGCCGGGGTCATGCAGGCCGCCCGGGTGAAGGTGGACGAGGACGGCGTGGAGGGCGCCGCCTACACCGAGGCCATCGTGGATCTGAAATGCGCGGAGGCTCCCGGCGCAAAGCCGGTGGAGATGTGCCTGGACCGTCCCTTCGTGTTCGTAGTGGCCACCTCCGACGGCATTCCCCTGTTCGTGGGTACGGTGCAGTCGGTGTAAACGGTGTAATCAAAGCCTCCGGCTAAGCCGGAGGTTTGCAGCCTGTCAAAAATCCTTTTTACAAGCGGAAGAGTTCCTGATTTCATCAGAAATCAGGAACTCTTTTCCCGTTGTATTACATTTTCTCCGGGGCGGTGCAGCCGATGAGGGTCATGGCATTTTTCAGCACGGACCGGGCGGTGTCCGCCAGCTTCAGCCGGGCCAGCAGTACCGGGCGCTCCTCGCCCTTGATGCGGCAGGCGGTATAGAACCGGTGGAAGTCCCCGGCCAGCTCCGTCAGATAGCGGTTGATGAAGCTGGGGTCGTAGTCCCGGGCAGCCAGACGCACCACCTGGCTATAGGAGGCGATCTTCTTGATGAGGGCCTGCTCCGTCTCGCCGGACAGCAGGGTGAAGTCCACATCCGCCGCGTCGGGGACGGTGTATCCCTCCGCCGCCAGGGCCTTCAGCAGGGTGCAGATCCGGGCGTAGGCATACTGTACATAATACACCGGGTTCTCGCTGTCCTCCCGGACGGCCAGTCCCAGGTCAAATTCCATCTGGGTCTCGGGCTTGGCGTTGAAGAAATAGCGGCAGGCGTCCACAGGGACCATATCCAGCAGATCCGTCAGGGACACGGCCTTGCCGGTGCGCTTGGACATGCGCACCACCTGGCCGTCCTGCACCAGCTTCACCAGCTGCATCAGCACGATGTCCAGCCGGTGCTCACCGTCCAGACCCAAAGCGTCCATGGCGCCCTTCAGCCGGGCCACATGGCCGTGATGGTCCGCGCCCCAGACGTTGATGACCTTGTCGAAGCCGCGAACGGCGAATTTGTTCCGGTGATAGGCGATGTCGGCGGCAAAATAGGTGTAAAACCCGTTGGCGCGGCGCAGCACATCATCCTTCAGACCCAGCTTCTCGATATCTGCATCGGACTTGCCGGCCTTTTTCAGATTTTCCGCCAGGATCCGGCTGGTGTGCAGCCACAGGGCCCCGTCCTTGAAGGCTGGACTCGAAGAACCACTGGTCGTACTGAATGCCGTACCGGGCCAGGTCCCGCTGCATCTTGGGGATGTTGTTGTCCAGGCCGAACCGGGCCAGAGCATCGTGGCGGGTCTTTTCGTCGCAGTCCAGGTACTTGTCCCCCTCCTTCTCATAGAAGGCGCGGGCCAGCTCCCGGATATCGTCACCGTGGTAGCCGTCCTCGGGGAATTCCACGGCGTCCTCGCCCTTGATGATCTGGAGATACCGGGCCTCCAGACTCTTGGCAAATTTCTCGATCTGGTTGCCGGCGTCGTTGACATAGAACTCCCGCCACACGTTGGCCCCGGACTTCTGCAGCACAGAGGCCAGGGTGTCGCCCAGGACGCCGCCCCGGGCATTGCCCATGTGCATGGGGCCCGTGGGGTTGGCGGATACGAACTCCACCATGATCTTCTGGCCCTTCAGGGTGTCGTTGCAGCCATAGTCCGCGCCCTCGCGCTCCACGCAGGCCACGGTATCCCGGAACCACTTGTCCCCCAGGCGGAAATTCAGAAAGCCGGGACCGGCCATCTCCACGGAGGTGAAGTAGGACCCTGCCAGGTCCATGTGGTCCATCAGGATCTGGGCCACCTGGCGGGGGTTCTTTTTCAGGGCCTTGGCGGCGGCCAGGCAGAAGGTGGTGGTATAGTCGCCGTTGGCGGTGTCCTTGGGGATCTCCACCGACGGGGTCACGGCCACGTCCTCCGGCAGCAGCCCCTGGGCCGCGGCCTTGCCATAGGCGGCAACGGTCAGGTCCAGCACCTGGTCCTTGGCGTTTTGGATCATATTCATGGTGATGCTCTCCTTATGTTTCTTTTGTGATTCGTATGGTCAGCTGCATCCGGCTCAGAGGCAGTCCCCGGTCCAGCAGCGTATAGGCAAGGTTGATGCAGCCCTCCGGTCCCTCCAGGGAAAAGTCCAGCATCTGGGTCAGGGCAGTAACGGTAAGCCCCATGGGCAGACGCGCCTGCGTCTCGTGCGCCTGGTCCAGGGGCAGGCCGTAGCCGTCTGGCCCCAGGGTCCACAGGATGGCCCGCCGGGGCTCCTCCGTCAGGCGGATGCGGGAGGCAATGGCGGCGCCATTTTCCCGGCAGGCGGCGCTATAGGGCAGGTCCCACCCGGCGGCGGTCCGCCGCAGGGTCCCGCTGCCGTCATAGTGCAGCCTCTCGCTGCCGCCGTCAAACAGGCTGCGGCTGGTGACGGCAATGTGAACGGCTCCCTCCACGGCTCAGTACCGGTCGATATCCACCGGCCGCACCGGATGGCTAAGTGTCTCCCGCAGGAAGTACGACGCCAGGGCGCCGAAATCCTCCGGCTGGTCGCTGGCGCACAGGGTAGCCTGACCGGCCTGCTTCTCCGGGGCCAGCAGGTCCATGGACCGCAGGGTCCGCTTCAGCTCCCAGGCTCCTTCCTCACTGGCATTGATGAGAGTGACGCCGGGACCCATGATATCCCCGATGATATCCGTCAGCAGGGGGTAGTGGGTGCAGCCTAAGATCAGGGTATCCAGTCCCTCCTGCCGCAGGGGCTCCAGATACTCCCGGGCCACCGTTTCGATGACCGGATCGCCCCGGCGGAAGCGGCCGTTTTCCACCAGAGGCACAAACAGTGGGCACGCCCGGGCCGTGACGGCAACATCCGGGTCCAGCTCCTGCAAAATCCGCTGATACGCGCCGCTGCGGACGGAGGCGGCGGTGGCGATGAGGCCCACCCGCTTGTTCCGGGTCACGGCCGCCGCCCGGCGGCACGCAGGCTCCACAACGCCCAGGATGGGGATGTCGCTCTCCCTCCGCAGCTGGGGCAGCGCCGTAGTGGACACGGTGCCGCAAGCCACCAGAATGGCCTTGATGTCAAAGGTGCGCAGAAAGCGCACGTCCTGCCGGGCGTATTTCAGCAGGATTTCTGCCGAGCGCCCGCCGTAGGGCACACGGGACGTGTCGCCGAAGTATATAATGTTCTCAGAGGGGAGGATGCTGCGTATCTCCCGCACGGCGGTCAATCCGCCGGAGCCGGAGTCGAACACCCCGATAGGCCGCTGATCCATATGCGCCCTCCTTTTTCCTGCCGCCGCGGCGGCAGTGCATAGTTTAACTCATATATTGTACTATGTTTCCCCTATCGTTACAAGCTAAAAATTGGCGCACCTGTTCATTTTTTTCTGTGGCAATCCCTGCGGGAACGTGCTATAATCGTGGAAATGAATTTCTGCCCGTGATGGAGGTGGTATGATGGAACTGAACATGACGGAAAAGCAATTCCGGCGTCTGCTGGATCTGGTGTATATCGGCAACTGGGTGCTGAACTCCACCCGTGGCGACGACCGCATCAAGGAGTACGACCAGGTGGAGAGCCTGGTGTTTGCCCACTGCCTGGACCACGGCATGGCGCCCCTGACGGAGCTGTACCAGGGAGAGCTGATCCCCTCCCGCGCCTTTGCCGACGGCGGTATCCATGAGGCCATCATGGCCTATGAGGACGCCACGTTCTTTGAGATACTGGCCCAGGAGCTGGCCCTGCGGGACATGGACGATCCCCCCATCACCGAGGAGAACTATGACGAGGTCATGAGCCGGATGGACGAATATCTGGGAGAATTTGAGCGGCACGGCACCGACAACATCACCGTGGATATGGAATAATGATCTGAACAGGCTGATACTCCCTTGTGCTGCGGCACAAGGGAGTATTTTTTGCGGTCAGAACAGGTCCAGCCCATTGTCCAGATACAGGGCCTCCCGGACATGAATGTGGTATGGGGGCCGGGTCAGATAGTGCAGCAGAAACTCCAGCAGCAGAGCGCTGCCCAGGCTCCGGCCCTCGATCTTGAATTGGGAAAAGCCCTTGGGCAGATACGTGCTCCGGATGTCGTCCACCCCGATGAAGCCGGGATTCTCCATGGCCCGGGAAAAGCGATAGCCTCCGGCGGCGTCCGGGGATGCGCAGCGGTGGACCGGACCGCCCTCTCCCAGATTTTCCCGGCTGACGGCCTCATAGCAGGCCCGCCGCTCCCGGCAGCCGAAATCACAGCACTCGTTGCACAGAAATTCTACCTTGTCCCGCAGCGCCTGGGGCAGGGTATCCAGCCGGTCAAAGGCCCGGTTCAGCCGAAAATCCGGTACCACGCAGCGAAACTCCGGCCTCTCCAGCTCCTGCCGCAGAGCGGAAAAATCTGTAAGCACCTTGGTGGTGGATGAAACAAGATACAGCTCCGGAAACGCACTGCGCAGGTGCTCCAGCAGCAGCTCCGAGTGGACGATGACGCCGTTTTGCGGACCTGCGCTTCCGGCAAACAGGCGGCACAGCCGGTTGCAGCCCCGATCCGCCAGGTGCTCCGGCCGCAGCAGGGAATTGCTGAAGGTCAGCCGGGCGGAAATGCCGTACTCCCGGGTCAAAGCCAGAACGTCCCGGGGATCGCAGTTCCCGGACCCGATCCGTCCGCCGCCCCAAAGGCAGCCCTCCGGCGCGCCATACAGAGATGCAATATCGCACCAATCGTAAAAATATTCCCGGTGCCGCCGGTACAGCGGCAAAAACGCCCGGTAAAAATCGTAAAACTCAAAAAGCCCCGGCAGGTGATAGTGGGCAACGGCGGCATCAGGCATGGCAGAATGCTCTCCTTTCATCCGGTCACTCCGTCCTCATAGCGCAGCAGCCCGCGCTTTATGGACTCCGAAAGGATAAAGTGTTTTTCACCCGACTTCGGAAAGCGTATGGTAACGACGGGGTCCTTGTAGGCCGTAATACGCCCCGGTCCAAAGACCGTGTGGACCACGCTCCGCCCTGCGATCGCTCCGGCAGCCGAGACCCCCTCTTTCCGGACTGTGGGCTTTTCCGGAAGCCTTTGCAGGAGCCTTCGCTGGTCGTACATCTCACCCACGGTCAGAAGCTGCATCTCCCCGCCGGAATATTCAACGAGGCACCGTCCCTGGCAGCAGGCCAGAACCGTTCCGCGGCCCTTCCGGGCGTGGTGATACGGCTTTCCGCAGGGGTCGATCTCCACGGAGCCGAACACATCGTCAGCCTCCGATGTCTCCACGGGCAAGTCCTTCTGCAATTCCCGGATAAAGGAGGATTCCCGGTCCAAGCAGGAGAACAGGAACAGATGATCCTTCGCCCGGGTCATAGCCACATAAAAGATCCTGCGTTCCTCCTGGTACAGCTTCTGATCCTCCGGTTCCTTGGGGTCGGCCGCAGGCAGAATGCCGTCCAGCACATCCAGCAGATATACGGTGTCGTATTCCAGTCCCTTGCTGGAATGCACGGTGGACAAAAGCACGCCGGCGTCGGGCGCCGCCGGGGGCCGGGTCACCAGGTCCCGCAGGTACGCCAGGCGGTCCGTCAGCCCGTCCAGGCTGGGCTCCTGCGCCGCCAGCAGGCGGAGGATCTCAAACCGGTTGCCGTCCAGCTGCTGCCGCTCCACATAGTCCCGGTAGCGCAGCTCCTGCCAGATGCAGTCCAGGCCGCGCTGTGCCGGGTCCGTCAAAAGCCGGGGCAGCAGGCTGATCAGGCCGGTCACGCTGTCCCGCACGAATGTGGGCAGCTGCGGAAAGCGCAGCAGCTCCTGCAGAATGGGCTTTCCGGATGCGGCGCTTTTTTCGCAGGCGAACTCCGCCTCTTTTTTGGAGATCCCGCCGCCCACCTTGTAATAGATACGCAGGAATACCTCCGCATTTTGCCCGTCATGGGCAAAGGCGATGATATCCAGAATGTCTGTGACGAGCCAGTTGGTAAAGAATGTGTCGTCCGTCTGGCGGCAGCGATAGGGTATCCCGCGCCGGTCCAGCAGGTCGATCAGCGGCAGGACACTGTCGTTGTTGCGGTACAGGACGGCGATTTGTCCGTCGGAGTGCGCCGCCGCGTGAATGAGCCACGCGTATTGGGCGGCACGGTCCGCCGCCCGGACCAGGTGCACACCTGCGCCGGAGGCCCTGGTGGGGCGGATGGTTTTGGGGCGGCGGTCGTGGTTCCGCCGGATAAATGCATCCGCTGTCCGGAGAATCTCCGGGGTGGAGCGATAATTTTCCTCCATCAGCAGCACCCGGGCTCCGGGATAGGTGCGCTCAAATTGCATCAGCGCATCCGGATAAGCGGCACGGAAGCCGTAAATGCTCTGATCCTCGTCGCCCACCAGAAAAATATTCCCGGATTTCCGGGCCAGGAGGTTGATGATGGCATGCTGGATCCGGGATGTGTCCTGGGACTCGTCCACGCAGATATAGGGAAAAGCCTCCTGAAAATGGGCCAGCACATCGGGATACCGCTCCAGAATGGTTTTGGCATATACCATCTGGTCGTCATAATCCATCCAGCGCTGCCTGCGCAGGGTTTGGTTATACCGGCTGTACAGCTCCGGGAATTTTTCGAACCCCGTGTCCAGTTGGCTGATTTCCTCCTGGTTCAGCATCATGTTCTTTGCGTATGCAATGCATCTGCGCAGCCCTTTCGTAACGCTCTGGGTGGCATATTCACCGCTGAGCTCCCGGTACAGGTCCGAAACCAGCCTGGCAAGAGCGCCCTCATCCTCTATCAGGGGGAAGGCCTGGCCCTTTCCGTGGTCCTGGGTATAGAAGGAGATGATCTTGGAGGAGACGCCGTTGATGGTGCGGAACTGCGGAATCTGCCGGCAGTCATCCCCGAACAGCCGGGAAAAGCGCTGCTTCATTTCGCGGGTGGCAGCCCGGGTATAGGTCATGGTCAGGATCTGATCCGGGGCGATGCCGCAGCAGCACAGCATGTAGCCCAGACGGGTCACCAGTACGGTGGTCTTCCCGCTGCCGGGCACCGCCAGCAGCAGCACCGCGCCGTCTACGGCATGGACAGCTTCCGTCTGCTGCAGGTTAAGGCGCCGGGTATATTTCCGGTCAAATGCTTCTCTGTCCACGTTGTCACTCCCTCCGAGTCTGCCCAAATATCCGAAACGCTGTTCAACCGATTCTACCACAAACTGCCGGGTATTACAATCGGCGCCGCGCAAAAACGAACCCTCCAGCTTTGGGCCGGAGGGTTCGTTTCAGACAATATTCAGCTGCCGCAGGGCGTCCAGGAACGCCTGTGCGTCCTGCAGCGCCGTGGGCTCGTCCACATCGTACTCCGCCCGCAGCGCCGCCGCCAGATCCGCCGCATCCGCCGCCTGGGGCAGCCTGTCCCACAGCAGCTCACCGGTCTCGTTCAGAGTCACCAGGCCCTTGAGCTCCAGGGATGCATCGCCGATAGGCACCAGGATCACGTCCCCGGCGATATTGCGCTTTACCAGCTGCTTACGAATTTCCATTTTCAGCCTCCTCGATGGTCCGTCGGACCGTCTCATGGGTCATTTCACAGACATATTCCGGCTTCGTGTCGAAATGTCCGGTCTCCGTCACGCACATGGCGGCGCAGGCATGGCAAATCTCCTTCAGCCGGCAGCCCGCGCAGGCCCCCGGCAGACGGATCCGCTCCGTGGCCGCCCTGGTCCGCTCCCATGCCTGGGCAAAGCCCAGCTCCGGCACGGAAAACAGCGGCTGCGTCATCATGCCGCAGGGAGTCATGCCGCCCTGCCAGTTGATCCAGAAGGCGCTGCGCCCGGCCCGGCAGGCCACACCCTCGCCGGGTGTACCGTCGCAGACATCATCCTCCGACGGCAGGGCGAGGCCCTGCTTCATGGCCTGAGCCCGCTGCCGGAACTGCTCCGGGGTCAGCCGCAGCCGATCCCATTGGACGCTGTATTCCGCCGCCTGGCAGGCGGTGAACCGGTCGTTGCTGCCTACCAGCGCCTCGTCCCGCCGGATAGGCGGGAACATGTAGGTAGCCAGCTGCATGGGGGTGCCCAGCTCCTGGGCGATGCGGTAAATTTCCGCCATATCCGCCACGTTGTACGGCGTCATGGACACGTTCAGCTTTACCCCCACGCCCAGCTCCCGCAGGGCCCGGATATTCTCCGTGACCCGGGCAAACATGGGACGGCCGCACAGCCGCTCATAGGCGGCATCACTGGCCCCGTAGAGGGTGATGTTGAAGCGGAACGGCGGCTCGTGCCGGAAAAAGTCCAGCCAGTCCCGGTCGATAAGGGACCCGTTGCTGTTCACCGACACCAACAGCCCCATTTTCTTCAGCTCCGTCAGCAAATAGCGGAAATCCTTGCGGATCAGCGGCTCGCCGCCGGTCAGCAGCAGGAACAGCATGCCCCGGCTGCGGGCCTCCTGGGCGATGGCCAGCCATTCGTCGGCAGTAAGCTCCCGGCCCCGGCGCTGCTGCTCCTCCGCCGTCAGGTGGACGTAGCACATTTTACAGTTGAAGTTGCACCGGGCCGTCAGCTCAAAATTCCCGGCCAGGGGCGTTCCGGACCGGCAGGCCCTGGCGTGCAGGTACGATGACAGCCGGGGCTCCGTGCTGCTGAATTCCATTTCAGGTCCTCCTTAATGCTTCTTCCAGCGCCCGGACGGCGCTCTCATCCGCCCGGCAGTCCAGCTGCCGGACGGGTACGTTGGTAACCAGCCGGGCCGCCAGCTCCGTCATCCGCGCGGCGGAGGCGGGGTCCCACTGGTGATAGGCGCACTGACTCAGCACCCGGGCAAAGGCCTCCTGGGGCCGGATATCCGTCACCCGGCTCTCCGGGGCCTGATGCAGCAGCACCACCGCCCGCAGCGGCGCAGTGACGTTCCGGCAGATGCCGGAGGTACCGGCATACATGACGCCGCTGACGGTCCCGGTGTCGGGCCGGACCAGGGCCCGGTCGCCATTGACGGTCTGCGCGGCCCCATAGCGCTGCCACAGGGCGGCCTGGGTGCTTTTTCCGATGCCGCTGGGGCCGGAGAACAGGATGCCCTCCCCCTGGCGGGTGACGATATAGGCGCTGTGCAGCACCAGCATCCCGGCATCCGCCAGGATGTCGAACAGCCCCGCCGACTCCAGCACCACCCGGGCCGACGCACCGGTCCGGTAGCTCTCGGCGAACACCAGGTCCGTATGGCCGGGGCGGGTCTCGGCGTAGGTGAACTGCGGCGTTCTGCCGGGAGCGCTGTAGCGCTGCAGGGTGCAGCGGGCGCCGCCGGTGTACCAGCGGTATAGCGGCCCCTGGCGCAGGGCGTTCTGAGGCGGGTCGGGTACCCGGTCGCTGAAGGTCAGTCGGACGGTATGGTCCGCCGGTTCTCCCGCCCCTACCCGGAAGGGCTCGCACATAGGCGAGTCCGCGATGGGTGAATCCGCCTCCAGGACGAAGATCATGCCGCCGAAGCGGTACAGCTTACGGGGCATAGGTCACGAAATGCAGGCGGCTGGAGTCCTGGCTGTAGTGCCCGGCGTAGCAGGTCCGGGTCTCGCCGGGGCCCAGGTCCGTCAGCCCGGCGCGATAGGTAATGCCCCCCAGCAGCAGGTCGCCGCTGGCGTTTTTGTAGTAGACATAGACCTGGGACATGGCGGCGTCGGAACGGTTGGTAACGGTGATGCCGTTCTGGGACGCGGCCACCTCCAGCACGTCGTCGTGCATGGAGGGCGTCTCGCTGAAGGGGGCATAGGTGGTCACGGCGGCGGTAAGCTCCGCCGGTTTCTCCGGCAGGGTCTGGCGGCTGAGCTCCAGGGCCTGGACCGTCTCCCCAGGCAGCAGGGTGGTGATGTCAAATTCGTAGCACTCCCCGCCCCGGGTGAGGGTGATGTGGGCGTACTGCACGCCGGTGGAGCCGGTGTTCTTCACGCGGATGCAGAACACGTCGGACACGGTCTCGTCGCTGCCGTCCTCCACAAACAGGCCGGCGTAGCGCCCGGTGCTGACGATCTCCAGGTCATTGCCGATGGCCACGCCGTCCAGCTTGGAGGGCTCCGGGGCCAGGCCGTACTGGTCGGGCTGGGCGGGCTGCTTTTTGCCGCACCCGGCGCACAGCAGCACCAGGGCCAGCAGCAGGGCGGCGCACTTGATGGTTCGTTTCATACATTGCTCCTTTGCAAAGAGCCCCGCCCCATGGGGGCAGGGCTCTTTCAGGGTGTTCAGTTGGGTCAGGAATTGAAGAGACGGGTCGAATCAAACGGTATGTCATAGCAAACGCTATGATCGCCGTCGCTGCCTTTGTATTTGCAGCCCTCAACTTCGTTCAAAAATACCATTCCGACACCGGGGACATCCACGCCGCATGTGTGATTGGTCGGCGTATGCGTCTTATTTCCACATGCATTGGCAGTGTTTGCGCTCAACTCGAAGCTCTCGAAGCTGACGAGGGGGGATACATAGGATTTCATGGTTTCGATTGCTCCTTTCTCAGAACCACCAGTTCCACCAGGTGGTGGGCTTCACCGTCAGGGTGGCGGTGACCGCTTCGCTGGCAGTCCCTTCCGCATTCACTGCGCAGACTGCGTAGTCCGTGGTCTGGGCGGGAGCGGTGATGGTGTAGGTGAATACGTGATAGGTAACCTTGGGAGACCACCAGCCCCAGCCGGTGCGCTGGGTGCGGGTAGTATAGCCGGTGATAGACTGACCGTCCACCGTGATGCTTTCCACGTCCGCAGATGTCTTTACTGTCAGGGTAGCCCGCTTACCGGCGCGGACCGCCCGGCCCCAATCGGCCTGGAAGGTCTCCGGGCTGAAGGTGGCCACCGGCGCGGTGAACAGAGCCCGCACCAGGCTGACGGCGTTCTCCTGCTCCTGGGTATTCAGGGTGCCGAGGCTCACAGAACTCTTTGCAGAATAGGTGATCTTCAGATTGGTCAGGGACAGGATGCCATCGCCGGTGTTGGTGATGGTGAACTGCCCGCCGACAGTGGCAATCTGATAGTACATCTCCGTGGCAGTGGAAAGGCCACCCGAAACAATTTCCTTTTCATTCACATTCAGGTTAGCCGTACCCTTGGGGGCCTTGGCGCCGATCTGGATGCTGGCGATTTTGTCATTGGCCGGAATCTTGAAGGTAATGGCCTGGCCCTTCATCAGGTAGACCTCGTTGTTGGGGCCATAGTTGGCGTAGGTCGTCTTAATATCAGCTGTGGAACCGCCGTCAATAAATACTGTCTTGTCGGTTCCGTCAGGCTTGGCTGTTCCATCCACCAGAGTGTCACGAAGCTTGATGTACTGGGGATAGCCCTCGTTGTCCTTGGTGTAGTCCGCATACTCACCCATGGGATCATAGATGCGAACGGCGTCCAGCCAGAAGCTGTACTCTTTCGCTTCGGCTGTGTCAAAGAACTTGTTATAGGCTACCTTGATGACCACATTATACTCGCCGTAGTCAAGTCCGTCGACCTTCATCACGGGAATCTGATACAACGTATCGGACGCATTCTTATCCACAACCCACTCGCCGTTCTGATAGGTATAGCCATAGTAGTTGTTGACCACATAGTTGTACTGTTTGCCCGTTGCGGTATTCGTGACATCAACGAAAATCGTACCCGACTTGTTATTGGTCAGGGAGATGATGTCGAAGCCGGTGCCCTTGAAGGTGAACTGAGCGGTGGGCCAAGCGGAGGTGGTGTCACCCGCCCAATTTGCGGCCATGTTGGCGGTCACGGTGACCTTGTGGGCGGTGCCCATGGAGAGCATGGAGGAATTGTCGTAGGCGCCATCGTGACCATAAACGTTGCTATGCTTGCCCAGCTCCTCCAGGTGCTGGGTGGGGGCAGTCCCCTCCGTAGTCTCGGCGCCTTTGTTGTCCACAAGTTTCCAATCCGCGCCCGAAGCCGCGCCGCTGCCGTCCGTAAAGGTCGCCAGGCTGTCCTCATAGTACACATTGCTGGCGGGGATGATGTAGACATTCCGCACCGACTTCTTGCCTTGCGCGTCCGTCAGATAGATAGGAACAGCTACTTTGGCATCCAGCGTCTTGGTCAGCGTATAGGTCACAATCTGAGTGTCCATATCGATCTTGCCCTTGCCGTAGTTGCCCTGACGTTCCGTCATATTCGTGTTCTTTTCATCGAAAGACACTGTGATCCCAATATCGTTTGTAATTCCGAATTCACTAAACGAGATTTGAACCGGCAGACCAAAGTCTACGACAAAGGTCTTATCCTCAGTCTGATTCAGGTTGTAGTACAGGCGCAAGGTTTTGCCATCCTCGGAAATGTCCGCCCGCGCATACTGATACAGGCCACTTGCATAAATGCCGTTGATTCCAGGAATTGTGGTAATGTCCTTCTTGAACTTCTGTTCCGTGCCAGCGGCATTGACAACATACGCATCATCTGACAGGTAATTTCCATCGCCCTCTTTGCTGCCATTCCACGGGCCGGCGCGGCCGATTACTTTATTACCCAGCTTCAGCTTTTCGGTGAACGTAGGCTCTGGGTCACCTTGATTGTACGTCATCACAATCTGATAGCTATGGAATACGTTGTTGTTGGCGTTGAGGTCAATATACTGCACGTTCAGGTTGGTTTTCTTCTCGATAGGCTCCAGATAAATCAGCACCAGTTTGGCGGTATTCTTGGCAGACCAGGTGATTCCGCTGTTCTTGCCGTTGACCATGGGCGTGGTGCCGGAGGACTTGTTCCAGACCTCGGTCTCGTCATACCATTCCTTGCCGGCAGCATTGGACGTCTTGTTCCACTTGATAGTATCGCTGCTATACCACACATTAGCGGAGGTGTTGCTTTTGCGCGCACCGTCCGTCACCGTGATCTTGGAGATGTTATAGTTGCTGTTGTTCACAGGAGCCACGATACCGATGTCACGATCAGTCCAATAATTGAAAATGGTAGTAGACTTTCTGTACATTTCGCCCTCTGCAGGGGAAACTGTACTGTCGGGATAGACCACAGCGACCGTCAGGGCAACCTGGCCTTTACCGTTGGATGTGTCGGACGTCGTGTCACCCGTGCCATAGCCCCAGTCCTTGACATAGGTGTCGATCTCCTTGGTGACCTCCGTCTTTTGCAGGTAATATGCCACCAGCTGGTCGCCCTTTTCAAAGTAGTGCCACACACCGTCTGCGGTCTTGTACTGCCAAGCGCCGCCGTGACAGCGGATGTGGGTCAGGGTGGTGCCCTCCGCAGTCTGGTCAACGCCGGACGCAGCGGTCTGCTTGTGAGCTGCATCCAGCCGCATAGCCTGCCAGTAATAGACCGTTACAGTGCCGTCAAAGAAGGAGTAGGCCGGATTGGGGGCAAGGTCGGCAAGGGCAACGCCCTCAGCGGTGGTCACCCCATTTGTGGAGGTGGTGATCGTCTGGTATTGATTGGCGGCTGTCTGGCTGCCATCGTAGACCTTGTTGTTGGTAATCCAGTATTCCAGGTTGATGGAGGTACCTGTCAGGGCATTATCGGGGGCTTTTTCCGTGACATGGATATTATACTTCACGCCGCCGATGGTGACGGAGGTGTCGCCGACAGATTTACCATTGAAGGTGATGGTGCTGGAGGCGGGAACGGCGTCCGTGCCGGACTGTTTGTAGACGGTGATGGTGCCATCGCTGCTTTCGCCGTTAACGACCGGTGTTATTGTGGCTCCGCCGTCCTTGGAGTAGCCGACGTAGTAGTTGTAGTAGCCAAGGAAAGGCCAATCATCATTGCAGTATGCATACACCGGATAGTAGTTACCGCCAACCTTGTAGAAATACTGCGTCTTTGTCCAACTGGTGTTGTAGCCCGCAAGGGTGCTGTATTTCTTACTGGTGGGGTCATACGTCACCGTACTCGGGGTTTCATCCTGACCGGTGACGGTAACGGTGGCGATGGACGGATCATCCGTGGTAAAGGTAGCGCCATTCTTGGCGAGGTTCACACCCTTCACGGTGACTGTCGCAGTGCCGCCGACTGCTACGTTGATGTCCTTCGTTTCAGTAGGCGCGTCGGCAGAAAGCTGATAGATGCCCATAACGGAGAAATGGGGGGCAGTAAAGGTGAAGCTGCCGTTTTCCACCACACCGGTGAGGCCATCGGTAACTGTGCCGTCCGTATTCACCACAAAGCCGCGAACACGGGAGGTGTCCCAGCCACTGGGAGTCTTGAAGCTCACGGAAGCAGCTTCTGCATAATTGCCGCTTTCCGTGGTGGGGGTGACATCATAAGCCAGGACCTTGC